>Ga0247843_1004414_pt1 | contig 21120 bp, 26 predicted proteins | sample LaCruzMarch2017__FD_192420 | JGI IMG/M metagenome (GOLD analysis project Ga0247843, IMG submission 192420) | Freshwater microbial communities from meromictic Lake La Cruz, Castile-La Mancha, Spain - LaCruzMarch2017_8m | ecosystem: Environmental > Aquatic > Freshwater > Lake | place: Spain...
GTGAAAGTCGGTATTATAGCCAAATAATAGGTTAACTACTAAAGCAGTGGAATAACCGTAAAAATAATATTGAGACATAAATATTGTTTAAATATAAGTGTCCCATTATTAAAAATATGGCTGTAAGAAACATGCACTTGAAACAGAAGACCAACTTAAAAATATAAAAATATTACAGAAAAGGATTGATATAATGATAAAAAATGATTCAACACCACATGTACGAAGTTGCGGTGATAATGGAGGTAACTATGGATTATGTAAAAGAACTTCATATTTAAATAGCGAAGGAAGATGCTATCATCATGTATACACATAAGTATATAATTTGAATTATTTAGAAACTTTCTTAACCTAAAATTAAGGTTAAGAAAAATACATATTAAAATGGATATAAGTTAAAATTTATTTTATTATTTAATAAATTTATATAATATAAAATGAGTACTTTCGATCCTAATAATCCTAAAAATCTTATAAATCCTACACCTGATGCTAAACTTTATATAACACTTTTATCTATATTATCTATAGTTTTTAGTGGTTATATACAAAGTTTTAATTTATTAACTATAACAACTGATACATATAAACAAATTAAGCATATTGGATTGATTTTATTAATTTCTGGATCTGTTATGCTATTTTTGACATTGTTTTTAGCATTGCTTAAATATAAATATGATACAAATCCATATTTTATAATATCTATTGTATTTTCAGGAATTGCAATAGCATGGGGAACAATTGCACAACTTATAATTATTCCAACAGATAATTCAACACCAACAATAACACCAACGTCAACACCAACAATAACACCATCATCAATACCTCTAACAGAAGATTCTTCAAAGGAAAACTCATTAGGAACTATACAAATTTTAAAAGATTTTAGTTATTCTATAGGAATAATATCTGTTTTTGCATTGGGTTTTTGCATTGGGCAATATATGAAAAAAGATAAAACAGAAGTAATATACTTAAATAATACAACTTCAAACGAATCAGCAGTGCAAAATATACCAAATATACAAATTTCAAACTCAAAAATAAAAGGAAAATCGTTACCAGTACCACCGAGACCAGCACCACCGATACCAGTAACACTGAGACCAGCACCACCAGTACCACCGAGACCAGCACCACCGATACCAGTAACACTGAGACCAGCACCACCGATACCACCGATACAACCGATACCACAGAGACCAGTAACACAGAAACCAGTACCATCTCCATCAGTTTAAACAACATACTATATTAACCTCTAGTCTCCAATTTGATGTAAAATTACGTCATAGAAATTTTCTTAACCTTAATTTTAGGTTAAGAAAAATACATATTTAAACTTGTTCCCATTCATCAGAATTTGAAGAATATATAGAAGCATTTTCATTATCGAAATATCTATCATTTATATTTAAATTAACTATTTTATGGATTGTAACACAATTTACAGCTTGATCTATAATATCCTTAACTATTTTTTGACTTTCTATTTTTCCTTTCTCTACCTTATTTATAACTTCTTTATTTATTTCTTTTACTGTTTCTTTTTTAACGTCTTTTCCAAGTTTATCTACTGTTACTTTTTTAACGTCTTTTCCAAGTTCATCCACGGTTTCTTTTTGAATTTCATTTACGACTTCATTTACGACTTCATTTACTACTTCATTCACATCTTGATTTACATCTTCTTTAAAAATAGTAACATATACATCTTCTGTATGTTTTTCAATTTCTACAGTGTTACATATTGGATTAACAACGACACAATTATTTTTTTCGTTTATGTTTTCGTTTATGTTTTCGTTTAAATTTTTAATATTAATTTTATGAAATATTTTTTCTATATCTAACCCTGAACCTGTATCTGTGTATATATTAGATGTATTAATAAAATTATCATCATTTATAACAGTAGAATGCATTATAAATTCAGTTGATGATAGAGTATTATCAGTCTTTAATATCTTTATATTTTCCGAATTAAGTGAATAAATTGCAATATCAACTTCAGGTATTATACCAGCCATATTAAATGGGATGTTAAAATTTCCTGTTATATAAGTTTCATATTCATAAACTCTAGATGAAAATTTCTTATGAATATGTCTTTTTAATTCTATTATTTGTTGTATGCATTCGCATTCTCCATTATTATCAACATTGATAACTGTTATTCCTTTTTCATTATTATCAGATTCAAAATAACTCCACACCATACCTTTATTATCGATGTAATCGTCGTCGTTATCGTCTTCATTATTCACATATATATTACGCCATTTTTGAAACCCAGATGAATGTGCCTTTTTATTTGAGTAAATAGCACAACCGCTGTCAAAAAGTGGTTGCAATAAAAATAAAGATCCTATATCAAACATGCTAGGCGATGAATGATTTTCATTAACATATCCTAACGTATTTAAAATATCTTTATTAGAAAAACTATATATATTATTAAGAGGTATTACGCGAGTAAGTATACTTATCATAAATGCAATTATTTCAAAATCATTTGCGTTACATGTAAAACATGTTTTAAAAATACTTTGAATAAATATTGGATTTGCATATTTAGACATATAATATGCTAAATTAGTAAATAATTTACCTATAATACCGGTTCTATAATCATATACTCCTTGAACACAAATAATACACAATTCATCATCTGAAAATGTTTCTGGTGCGGTCTTATCAATATAAGATTTCCATTTTAAAATATTATTAAAAATATTATTAGAGAAAGGTTTACTTTCTAAATTCCACGAACATATAGTTTTTAAAATTAAACTCATTATTGTTTTTAATATTTTTTCTTTAAGTATGTTTTAAAAATAAAAAATATAATTTAAAGCATACATATCCTCAAGATAAAATGACGGAAATAACTTACCAGGAATATGACAAAAATAATCTAATTGTGTTTGGAGACAGAGCCAAATTTCAAAAACATATTAACTTAATTGGAGGTAGATGGAACTCTAAAAAAAATGGATGGGTTTTACCAGTTACAAATAAAAATAAATTAGAAAATTTTATAGATTCTATAGAAGAAAACGGTACATTACCGAAACTTAAAAAATACAGTAGAGAAGAAGTTGATAGTGATAGCGAAAGCGATAATCAAGAAACAGAAGAGCAAGATGAGATTATTAAAAAATTATTAAATAAGTATAACGATTCTAGTAGCCAAAATTTTATTGAACAAAATACAGTATCCGAAGAAGAAAACAAAGATGTAAGCGTTAATATAGAAGATGAAATAAAAATAGAAGATATGAAATTAGATGAAGATTTATACAATACAGATGATGATAGAGAATCAAAAAGAGAAAATAGAGAGCCACGAAAAAAATCACGCAAAAGAGAAAAGAGAGATTCAAGCAGATATGATGGAAAGGGTTTAAACAGTAGAGATGACGATCGAGAATCAATAAGAAGAGACGATGATAGAGATTCAAGAAGGGGTGATGGCAGAGAGTCAAGAAGAGGTTTGAGTAGCAGAGATGATGATAGAGAGTCAAGAAGAGGTTTGAGTAGCAGAGACGATGATAGAGAGTCAAGAAGAGGTTTGAGTAGCAGAGATGATGATAGAGAGTCAAGAAGAGGTGCAAGTAGTAGAGATGACGATAGAGAGTCAAGAAGAGGAGATGACAGAGAGTCAAGAAGAGTAAGTAGTAGAGATGACGACAGAGAGTCAAGAAGAGGTGTAAGTAGTAGAGACGATGATAGAGAGTCAAGAAGAGGTGATGACAAAGAATCTCAATATTCACGTAGAGAAGAAGAACATAATAGAAAAATGAATGATTATAAAAAACGCGAAGAGGAAAATAGATTAAGAGAAAAACTTCGAAAGGAAGAAATTAGAAAAAGAGAGCATGAAAATAATGCAAAGAAAAAATATGCTAGACAAGATCCAATGGTGTATAAAAAATCATTTGAACCAATTGATGAAAACCCATATTCATATTACAAATCTTTCAATAAAAATCCAAAAGAATTTGTCTCAGAAGATGAATCAAGTAGCGATGACGTTGAAGATTCGTCTACCGAGGATTCTGATTCATCAGATGGATTTCCAAGTCCTGCAACACCAAAAAGAAGAAGTAACTATAGAAGGGATGATGAAGAAATAAGCAAACAAATGTACGAACTTCGAAAACGAGTAGCCGAATTAGAAAGATATCGTAGATAATTGTAACTTAAAAGGGATTTCATTTTATAATAAAAATGAAATCTTTTCCTCAAGAAATTAACGTTAAAAACTTACATAATTTTAATAAAATAAATAATGATAGGATTATTAATATAATTAGAAATGAAATATATGAAACTTTAATTAAACGTAAAAGTGAAAATGAATATATAGACTTAGATAAGTTATCAAAAGATTATTGTTATAACAATATGAATACGATATCAAAAATTATTACAGATATATCAGAGGAATTGCATCAACTTGGTTGGAAAACAAAAATGAGTTTTGGAGATACGGGATTATTTATATATTCTACAGAAGACCCACCCACAAGTTGTTGGTAAATTATTATTAAATGATTTTCTTAACCTACAAACAGGTTAAAAAAAATGTATTTTAAAAGTTTTTTAGATTATTTTACAATTCTATACATAATATTGCCTCCTTTTCTTGTTATCTTTATTATATCACCTTTATTATACCCGTAAAATCTACATACTGGATCTGATTTTAATAAAATAGGAAACTTATCACTATATTTTTCTTTAAATTCTTTACATTTCTTTGTACCTTTTTCAAAAACTAACTCATGTTTTGGAACTAGATAATGTTTTGTTAAATTATATTGCAATTCATCTTCTTGAAATAATTCAATTGTCATATCATCAGAATCCTCAATTACTTTTTTTGCAACAGGTGTTGCATTATCTTTATAAACAATAATAGAATGGGTTAAATCAAGCTTTTTCATCATAGAAATATATTCTTGCATTTTTTCAACGTTAAATTTCGGTGTATTTGATATAAATGCACATATTTGCTTTCCACCTTTTTTAACACCTAATATTCTATCTTCTGTTTGATCTATTATTTCAAACCCTCTTTGCTGTAATAATTCCAAACATATTTCATAAGTTTTTTGCATTTTTAAAGTAATTACTAATTGTTATTCTGTAATATAGAATAACAATTCAATTTTTTTAGAAAGATTTATAACCTAGTTTTAAATCTTTCAAACATATTAGTTTGATAATCAGTTCCGTTTTCACTTTTGAAGATTTCTTTTTGCGCTAAATCATAAGCTGTGCGATTATTTGTATTTAAATCTAAATATTTACAAGTACATGAACCACCTTCACATTTATAATGTGTTTCATTATTCAAATTAGAAAATCCGTATAGATTTTTAAGAGTATTATATTGTTTATTCATTTATTAATAAATAATAAAAATTATTTTTGTAATTTTGAAACTATTTCAACTATAGTATCTAATTTTGAATACAGTTCTTCTAATGTTCCATCGTTATCTATTATATAATCCCAATCTTCATCTTTTAATATTTCTAATTCGGTTTCACTTCTATGGTTTGATCCTTGATATTGTATATCTGCATTTCTATTTATTTTGATACAAGTCCAACCATCTTTTTTTAAAGCTCTATATTCAATCATAAAACGTAAATCATTACAGAATTTATTAGTTACTCCTAGTTTATGGCTATTTTCAATAGCTAAATTAACAAAAATATCATCATCTTTTTTTCTTGCCCAATCTCCTACCATCTGTAAAAATTCTCTGTCTTTTTGAATGGGTAAATTAAAAATACCCTGAACAGAATATAAAGCGTTATATAAAGGTTGTGCAAATGTTATCTTATTACCTCCATATTTTGACATTAAATAGTCTACACACGTATCTTTACCTCTTTGCATCTTAAAACCAAAAGCTATCTTCATTTTTATAATTATAATTGTTAATCTATAATACAAAATAACAATTCAATTTTTCTTTTTCTTAACCTATTTTTTGGTTAAGAAAAACATTAATCAATAATATATTTGTTTATTCAACTATTCATCTTCTATTTCATTCTCTTCCTCTTCTTCCTCTTCTGCATCTTCTTCTGCATCTTCTTCTGCATCTTCTTCCTCTGCATCTTCTTCATTTCTTTCATACTTCAAGCTATACTTTTCGCAATTCTTGACATCTTCATCTGTCAAAGGGATTACTTTATTATCTTTACAGCTACCAATTACAACCTTTTCTTTAGACTTGAATACTAGAGTTGTTTCAGGATTCCAAAACATGTCAAGCTCCTTATTCTTTCTGATGATGAAAGTCTTCTTTTCAACCTTTTCAGGCTTTTCCTTCTTCTCCTTCTTTGGTGTATCAGATGAAGCCTTATTATGTTTTGAACAAAACTCAGCTCCATCCTTTGGCTTTGTCGGGCATGTAGAACCAGCATTCTTACCCTTTGAAAATACATATTGACAACAAGGTCCTTCTGATTTTTTATTTGAACTAGAATCACCACTCTTAGTAGCTCTTCCCTTTTTAGCCTTTGCTCCTGAAACCTCATCCCAAACAGTGTCTAATTCAGCAATATCTAAATCGTATTTTTTAGCTATTTCAGCATTGTATTTAGCAATATTCTTTGAAATAATATCCATTATGTTATTAACCAACATTGTCCCATAATTTAACTTAGAAAGTTTTGAAAGTAATTCAATTTTTTTTAAGAAAGTTCTTAACTTCAACAAGATCTTCTTCTTCATATCCCCAGTTTTTATACCATTCTTTACCTCTCATTTCATTAAGAATATTAATCTCGTCGATATTTAGAGTACTTGGATGTTGTCCTGACTTTAAACTTTCTTCAATATAGGATAATGCATTTAACATTGGAGGTGGATATTTAGTAACAGATGCTGTTTCATAATCTATATCATCAAAAACGGCATGCCCCCAATCTTCATATCTTTCAAGATCTTCTTTTGACATAGCACTTCGCGCGTTGTTAACCATAGGATTATTAAATAAATCATAATCGCCTTTAAAAGTATTATTGCTCATTTTGTTCTAAACAATGTTATTTTTAAATCGAATTTATCTACGACTTTTACGTTTGCTACGGCTTTTACGGCTTCTTCTTTTACTACGGCTTTTACTTCTTTTACGTTTTGTTATTATTTCTTCTTCATCATTTTCATCTTTATCTACTTTTATATTTAAATGTTTTTTAACTTTTTGTGAATGATTAACTATATTTTGTGAATAATCCCGTATAAACTCAGTTAATGAAATATAATTTTTAAAAATATTATCCAAAACAAGAGCGATTAATTTATTTCTCTGTATATCTGGGTTACAAAATTTAAGTTCAGTCCAAAAACATGACCATACAGAACAAAAACCGTATATGGGATCTGTTGGAAGTCTTTTAATATTCTCTTCATCTTGAAGTTCTTGAAATATTTTATAATCTGTAAAAGGGGGTAAATATTTTCTAACAAAATCATTTCCATATTTTTTAGTAAAAACTTCTTTAATTTTATTATCTAAATTATTAGCGTTTAAACAAGGAGAATTTGGTTTTCCTAATGAATCAAATCTCTCTAATACTTTTGTTTTCAAATCATAAATTAAATAATTTGCATGTCCTCCTGATTTTAAGCATGTTATCCCAAAAGGGCAAGCGATAAATCTTTTATCATGAGAATGTTCGAGATGTTTTTCAAATTCATTCCAAAAATTTTTTGGAACATGTAAATAACCTTCAGTTCCTTTTTTTTGTATCCAGCGTATAGATACATCTGTATGGTCTGATGGAACTTTTTTATACGGTACTACAACACAATGATTATCATATTTTTGATTCAAATAATCCATAGCAACTAAATTATTCAATGGCGTGCCTTCGAATTTTTTTCGAACACCATCTGATATAATTGAAGGCATTTTTAATCCTTGTTGATTCATTTATTATATAACTAAAAATATATTATATAAAAAATATATCTTCAGTCTTAATTTACAGTCTAGAAATTTTATATATGTTGAACATGGAGTTTTCTTAATCTAAATTAAGGTTAAGAAAATTTTTATGATCTAAATAAACACTAGATGTTAGTATTTCTTAAGCAGGAGGCGCAGAAGGAGCTGGAGGAGCAAAAGCTGGAGGAGCAGACGGGGCAAAAGCAGGTGGAGCAGGTGGAGCAGAAGGTGTAACCATATTTTCTTCTAATAAAGTTTTATTTCCATTACCCATCTCACCTATAAATAAATAAATTAAATAAGCAAGCAATGCAATTAATGCAACATTAATTATCATTTTCCACATACCGCAATTATCTTTATCTTTTTTATCTCTGTTTTTATAACCCTCAATATAATTAACTTTATGGTGTTTTTTACAGTGTTTTACTGCTCCATCATAACATTGGTACATGCTATCCATATCAGTCAATAAACTATCAGGACCTTTTGCACAACAATTTAGTATATTTTGTTCGCAACTTTTTCGTCCTGGAAAACCGTTAGACATACATTTTTCAATTTTATTAGCCACGATTGACGGTTCTAAAGTCGTTGTGGGAGGAGGAGTTGTTGCGGGATATGCCAGATTTAAACAAATAGAAGAAGGTTCATATCCAGGATAATAAGAATTTACATTATCAACACAACATTCATAAACATCTTCAGGTGTACCAGCTTTTTCACAATTAACTGCGAAATTATTAACAAGAGATCGTTTTTGTAATTCATTACAAATAAATTCTGTGTTATAATGTTTGTATTTTGAATTTACAGCGTCTGCACAGCAGTCATTGACATTTTGTATATTATTACCTTTAATGTCGCAATTATTTTTGAAATCTTTTGAGATCGAACTCGGCAATGGATATGATAATTCACTGCAAACATTTTCACAGTTTATATCTTTGCAATTTTTTGAACATAAATTAACACAACAAGAATCATCTACAGATCCTTTGCATGTTTTTGAAAAATTTTTCACGAATGTAGGACATTTAGATTCGCGCAATTTTGAAACTAATTCTTTTGTCATTTTTTATTTATATAATTATTTTTTTTATTCAAATTTAAATGTTTATTGAAATTCAATTAAAAAATGACCAATTGTCCTAATTATATTATTTGTAATAATATGTTATCAGATGAAACAGGTTTATGTGTATATTGCGAGATGTTATTTGGTGAATGGAGAGGATTTACAAGAGGTATTTTAGAGATACATAATAACTCTGATTGTACAACTTGTTTTAAAAAAAATATTTGTATCACAAGACCATCATGCGATCATATAATATGTATAGATTGTTTTAAAAATGCATACTTTGAGAATACTTTAGCAGATGTAGACGATAATGAACTTTCAGAATATTTAGAAAAAATAACTAGTTATAAAAAATGTAAATTATGCACTAATTAACCCCTGTCTCCATTTTGTTATAAATTTTCTTAACCTTAATTTTAGATTAAGAAAAACACATGTCAAAAATCCGAAGACTAGATTCTGGTCTGTTTAGCTTCTGCTTTTGCTACTTTATCAACTATTTCATTATAATAATTACCTGAATGTCCTTTAACCCATTCATATGTAATATTTTTATCTTTTGATACAATATTATATTTTTCCCACAGATCTATATTTGCTTTTCTCTGCCATTTTCCACTTGCGCAATTTATACATAATTGACTATCAGTGTATATCTTACATGATTCATATTTTTTAATACATGTTATAGCTTCAATTATAGCTGTTAATTCCATTCTATTATTTGTTGTTGTAGAATCGTAACCCGACAATATAAAATCTATATTATTTTCAATAATACATATAGCCCATCCACCTGATCCTCCAGGATTTAAACAACTTCCATCTGTATAAATAGATATAACTTTCTTATTCATGTGTGAATTATACCTTACAATACAAAGTATTTATTCATTTTTTATTCTTCTTTATGAAATTGTACAGATAATATAAGTTATAATTGTTATATAATAAATCAAATTTAATTAAAATAATAAAATTTATATATAAATAAAAATGAGTGAAACAAATATTACTAAACCAAAAAATGAATCAATGATATATATTTCAATTGGACTTGTATGTTTATTTGCAGGAAGTATTATGCTAATGAATGGTAAAAAATCAGATTGCAAAGATGGATATGAAGAAAAAGACGAGGAAGAGGAAGAGGAAGAGGAACAGGAAGAAGAACAGGAATATGAAGATGACGAATATGAAGATGACGAATATGAAGACGACGAATATTATAAAGAAAGATATGAAATATCTCCACCAAAAAGACAAAATGATTTAAAACCTAGTCTTACTTCTTCTACTTATTGTAATTGTGGAGGTGGAATAATTAATAAAAATTGCGAAGATCATGCATCGAGAGTAAATAGTTATAATAATGGCTTAAATGAACAGACAAAATTTAAAAATAAAAATTGGGGAGTTGCAATGCCTTATGATAATTTTAATAATAAATTATAGGTTTACAATGATAAGCTGATTGATATATTTTTCTTATTTGATAAATATTAATTTATAAAATAATTAATTTTATAATAAATATGTCTAGTTTGTTTACATATATTTATGATTTTATGAATGTAAAATCTGATACAAATATAAACAATAAATATCATACCAATGAAAATGTTGAAGATGACTATTCGGTCATAGATAAAAAGTATTTAATTAGCAAAGAAGAATTAGAAAAAATAAATCTAAAACCGTCTTCAGATATAATACCAGGTCCTAGCAGAAATATGCCACCTCTAGATAAGTTTAATTTACAATCATTAAACAAGGCCCAATTAACGACTATATTAAATATAAAACTTAAACCTACTCCACCTAGAGAAAAAATTTTATATTATGAACCTAAACACCCAGTGCTAAGAGAATTATTGAATACATTTAAGAATAAACAATAAGTTATTTTTAAACACAAAATATGTTTAAAAATTAAATGCAATCTTCAATCTGTGTTTTCATTTGTTCATAACCTAATGAAAATATGTCTAATTTTTCTTTTGAATTTATATTAAAGTTAAAAAATTTAATATTACTACTTAGATTTATAATCTTTGACTTAGTAACATGTTTTATTTTATATATTATTCCCTGATCTATTGGTATAAATATTAGTTTATAAATAAATTCTAACATGTTCATCTCTGTTCCAGTATTAAAACTTTCACTATCTGAGTCTATATGAAGTCCTAATATTTTTTTCCCTTTTTCCTCTGCTATATTAATAGCAAAATTATTAGATATTCCGCCATCTATATAAAACTTATTACCATACTTAAAATTTTCAAAAATTAATGGTAAATTTGCGGACATTTTTAATGCTATCAAACATGGTAAATGAGGATCTGATTCATATGATAGATATTCAGTACTATTATCTGTTAAATTATATGTAACACATATTAAATTTTTATTATATTTGGTATGAATATCTTCAAAAGTCGGTAGATAACCGATTTTATCAATTGTCATTTTTTCAAGTTGTTCATATATTGGACTAAATGATGTTGCGCCACACCCATTCAACATTCCAACTATATTAAAATTTTGTAATTTCTCTATAAGCTGATGTATGCATAAATACACAATTATATCGACAGGGGTATATCCTATTATTAGCAAAAAACATATTATTGCCCCAGCAGAAGTTCCTATATAAGTATCTATATTCCTAATAATATTATTATCATAAGCATATTGTAATGCACCTAAAGTCATTAAACATTTTGACGAACCACCAGCAAGAACAAGTGTATCAAATTCTAAAAATATATTTTCATCGGTTTCTAATTTGATTAAATCTTCGGTTGATGTTGATTTATCTTCAGTTATTATTGATTTATCATTATCCATTTTAGATATTGTTTATCACTTTTTTAAACTAAATTTATTTTTCAACATCTAATATTCTTTTTAGTAATAATAGATTTACTATAGCTAAAAATACTATTATTAATATATATAATGTATTATTATTTGTATATAACTTTGAACATACTAAACAATTATGTGTATGTTCTGCTACATCTATACAATTATGGTGTTTAATATATGGTTTATTAGGAGGTTTATTCACATTTTTTTGCATTTTAGGTTGTCTCTCGTATGTTTCATAAGTATTTTCAGCCATATACTCAATATTTTGCATATCTGCCATATTTATATGGTCATTATGTAGATTAATATGTGGATTATTATGTGGGTTAATATGAACATTATTATATAAATTATCATGCGCATATTGATTTGAATTTATAGATGTATAAGCATTTTCATCTCTGGAATATTGCGAATGCATTTTACGATCATTTTGCATTCCAGCTTGTTCAGGTGTATTATACCCGCTATTTCTAATAAATTTTTGATATTTATGAGTCTCTGTTTGAGGAATCATTGATAAACCATGAGATTTATTAATTTCTAACTCATCTAAACTTGGCAAATCATCTATTAAAGTAACATTATTCATTTATTAATTATAAATAAATTTTTATACATTTTTTATAAATAAATTTTCATCATAAATAATTTTTACAAATTCACCTTTAAGATTTTGTAGTATATCAATCGCCATTTTTGAATATTTTTTAGCCTCTTCTTCTAGTTCTCTTGATTTATCTAAATAACTTAAAGCCATATTTAAGCTGTCAAATTTTTCTAAAGCATCTTTTTTAAAATTGTACATGGATTTAGCCGTATTAAAGTTATTAACTATATTATATTCATTTTCAATAGCAGATGTTATGAAAGGTTGTAATACACTACGATCATTATCATAACGTGTTTTGACATAATATATTAAGCTGTAAATAACGTCATCATCCATATATATATAATTTTGTTTATATTCAGTATTGTATATATGTTTAGCAAATTCTAGGTAAATCATAAAAACCTTAAATTCCTCTTTTGTATTTGTGATATCTTTTAGAAAATTCATGATATATATATCAGGTTGTTGTAAAAAATAATATTTAAGTAATAAATGCAGAGTGAAATAAAATGGATTATTTTTTATAATATCTTTCCCTAGTTCAATATAATTTTTTTCAGAAATTTTAAAGGTGCTTAGCATTTTTTATTATATACATTATAAGGTAACTGTTTTTTTCATTTTTTTATGACGAAAAAATATTTATAATTTTATAATATAAATGTTAAATATCATATTAATACTAATGTTTATCGGATTTATAATATTAATTGGGATATATTGCACTGATAAACATAAATATAAACATAAATACAAAGATAAACATAAAGATAAACATAAAGATAAACATAAAAATACTATTCAAACAGAAAATTATGTTAACAAAACTCAAAAATTATTAGGTGATTTAAATTTTAGTAACCAGAGTTTAATAGATTTAGCAAATAACTACGTTGAAAACAGACAAGGATATGAAAAAGATGTAAGTAAATACAAAACCGATGCTTTAGCGCTTTTAGATTCTGTGTCAAATAATGAAAAAAGTGCATCATATATTTTAACAAATATATTAGACTCTTCGATAATGGTTAATTTTTCACATGATCTTTCTATAATGTCAATTGCTGTCATAAATGCACAAAATGATGCAGATATAGCAACTAAAGCATTAGAAATGATTAAAAAATTAGTTAATGATAATTCAGTTTCTGATTTACAATTAAATGAGTTTGGAGATGCCTTATCAAGTATTCAAAATCAACAAGATATTGCAAATAAATCTTACTTAAATGTGCAAAATCATCTTAATAATATAAGTTCAATTTATAAATTTTTTAATCAAGGATTAAATGATATATTGAAAAATTTAAATAGTGCACAAGATGATTTTAATAAACTAACTGATTTTATGACAAATATAACAGGAAATATAAAGAAAACGCAAGACTACAGTAAATTAGAAATAACAGTTAATAAATCTTTGATTTTATTACAAGAATTAAAATCCTTAAAAGTAGATGAAGCAAATCAATATTATTCTGTTATAGAAAATTTAATCACAAAGTTAGAAAATTCAATAAAAATTTCTCAATCATTTTTAACTAATATAATTAGTATTTTTACATATGCAACACATGATTACTCTTCAAAATTATACGGAGAATTAAATGAACTCGAAGTTATATATAATAAAATACTAAGTTTAATAGGAATTACATCTGACTCTAGTATTATATATCCGGTAACTGAAGACCCTTCGATGAGTGTATATCCAGTTAGCCAAGAGCCAATAACAAGTATACAACCAATCACTAAAGAACCAGTGTTTTATAGTAATGAGGGATTTACATTAAATTATAATTCAACTTCGAATATACTTGATTATTATAAGAAATTATTACAAATAAATTCAACTATAACAAATCAATATAATCAAATTATAATGTCTTATAATATAGTTTCTGAAGTTATTAATAGTATACAAGAATTAACATCGGAAATTATAAAAAACATGGATAGTAATGTTAATAATTTAATTAATACTGATGAGTTAAATAAATTACAAGATATTTTACTGCAATATTTTCCTGCAAGTACTCGCCCTCCTATTACTATTCCACCATTAGATAAATTAGTTGATTATGATTATACACCAATTCCAAACATGACAACTATCCCACCTTATAATCCAAATCCTATAAATCCCCCAGATATAGATTATTCAGTCACTGAATACCCAATAATGAAATACCCAATAACGGAATACCCAGTAACAGATTATCCAGTAACAGATTATCCAGTAACGGATTATCCAGTAACAGATTATCCAGTAACGGATTATCCAGTAACAGATTATCCAGTAACAGATTATCCAGTAACAGATTATCCAGTAACAGATTACCCCATATACTAAAAGGTTGTTAATATAAATAGGAAATTACATCCAGATTTTTTAGAATGAGACATCTTAAAAATAAACATATTTTATGTTTATTTTTAATAATATTAAAAGATTGCTGTTTATACTTAATTTATATATAAAAATTAGAAGTATTAACAGGTATTTCAAGATCTACAATTTATAAAAATAAAATATCTTCATTTTTCACCTCTTTGCTATTTACAACCAATTGATATGCTTCATATAAGTAAGAATCTTTTTGATTTTCTATTATATCGTGTATTATAGTATTAAAATCGTTTGTATTTTGTTCTAAACTTAATTGTATACTATCTTTTTTATCCTTTATTTCTTTTCTCTTTTGTTTAAAAATAACCTTAATTCCATTATTTACAAGTTCCTTATATTTTTGTGTTTTCTTAAAAGTTTTAAATTCTTCATATTCTCCTGAAATTGATAGCTTTATTTTATCTTCTGTTTCTGGTATTTCTATATCGTTTACATCTTCAATGCTTTTATATATAATCTTCTTTTTTGGAAGATCTAATTCAATTTCTTCAACTTCATAATTTCTGATACTGTTATCATTAAAAGTTATATATGGTATAATATTTTTTGTAGTCTCTCCGAAAGCAACAGGAATACTTGAACCTGGATAATATATATTTTCTTGAGGTTTTTGGTTTATATGAATATGTCCTGAAATTACATTTGGAAAATCAATATCCCATTTATCTCCATCAATCGAATTAAAAGCTCCCATTTTACAACCAAAGAATTCTTGATGTGCAAATATTATAGAAATATCTTTTACTGGATTTTCACCAAGAGTATTTAAAGCTTCTTGAAAACGACCCGGTGATACATACGGACAAAAGATAAAATTACGACCGTTAATATTTTCTTTAATAACATTATCAACAATTGTAACATTATTCCATTCTTTTATTCCGTTTAACCAGTGATTATCTGTTAAATACACTGAATTATTACAATTATGTGTTACTGTAAAGTCTTTTAATAGAAATCTTTTACTTTCATTGTTTATAGAAAAACCATAATATTTACCGAGTCCTAATGGTGTGATACTTGTAATTTTACTTAAATTATCAAAAAAATTACTTCGATTAGTCGAAATTGATATTAATTCGTTCTTATAAAGCACAGATGGTATAATCTGAACATTTCCTGTAATAGATATTTTCTTAGATAATATTACATTTTTACCTTTGATATTTATTGTATTATTTGAAGTTTGACATATTAAACCTAAAGACATCGCTAAATATTCAATTTGGTCAATTATATTTACATTTTTACCATTTTGTGATATACTTATCTCTTTATTATTAACAATACCACAAACATCAATAAAACCAGCAATTAGTTCCAATCTAGTTTGGTAATCATTCACAATATATACAAGAGGAATATATTTATTGTTATAAAGATCATAATGTTTAATTATATCAATAAAACTAGTTTTGATATTTTCTTTCGGACCTTGCATTTCTATGTATTTTCTCAATTCTAATTGTTTTTCTAATAATTCTTTATTATTTAGAATACAGAGTTGTTCCTTAGACGAACCTGTGGTTAGTATGTCAATTATTTCTTTATTTCCATTTAATATATCTTGTATTTCAGAAGAATTAGCACAAGCTATTGAAGGTGCTCTTTTATAGATTTCATATTGTTTTTTGCATGTTTTACAGGAATACAAACTACTTTCAATGCCTTCTTTTTCTCTTATACTATAATTATGATGTCCAGTATGAATAACTTTTAAATTATTATCCGAAGCCCATTTACATAATTTATTTATTATTCGCAAATCCATAGCTGTAAAAGAATAATTTATCATAGTTTTATCTCCTAACCACATACCTAATATATAAGGATCTAATAATACCTGTTTCTTGGTCCAGTATATACCTGACGATTTAAAACCATATAATAGATCTTTAACATTCTTTGGAAATTTTAAGTATTCTTTAATGGAAATATCAATTATATTATTTTTAAATACACCTTTATGTAAATCGCATTTCAAACTTAATATATGATTTTCGTTTACTGTATAATTTTCTCCATTTAATTGTTCAACTAAATACATTTGTGATTCCCCAGTACATGTTGATGTTACTTTACATATATTTCCATCATCTCCTATTAACTCATCTCCAAATTTTATATTTTGTGAATATTTCATCGTACCATCCCACATGGGTATCTGAATATTTTCTCCTAAACACATATCGTGGTTTCCAACTAATACAAAAGTTTTTGCAAGTTTTCGGACATTATCAATGAATTTATATGCGCGATTTAATGGAGTTGTATGAAGTCTTTCGTGTGTGTCTAGTAAATCTCCTAAAAGCACGACAAAATCTGGATTTTTATTAGATATGAGTTCTGTAATTTTTTCAATAAATAAATCAACTTCAGGAATATTATCAACTTTAAAATGTTGATCTCCAATTGCTATTATATTAATAGTGCTATTATTACTCATTATTATTTATACTTATTGAAGTATAAATAAATAATCAATTTTTAATAAAATTTAGACATCGACCTGATTTTCAATTGGAGATTTCTTTTTATATTGCTTTTTATTATTATTCCGAGACATCAAAGGCTTATACCGTAGTTGTGACTTCGACTCTGTACCTTCCTTGTCACCAGTAGCATCAGTAGCATCAGTTTCCTTTGGGTTTTCAAGTTGTTTTTGTTCCATGTAAAATCTTCTAATCATTTTATTGATTTTAGTCGGCTCTTGTTCATTTAAAATATCAATAACTTTATTCAAATTAATCTTGTTTTCGGATCTATTTTGCACATGCCAGTCGTGACATGTTCTAATAACCCCAAATTCTTCTGGCGGTACCTTAATAAATTCATTCTTGATAAATCTATTAAAATATGCCTTGTGTATATTCTTGCTTATGTTATAAATTATATTTTCATAATCATCAAATACCTTTAGAAATTCTGGATATAGATATCTTATAAGATTATTATATCTTTTATCCATTCTAACTTGTAAATATCTAAACTTAATACTTGGCTCATTCCCTCTTACTTTGTAAAGATCATGATATTCTCTATTGAAAACTTTATATTGTATATTATTTGGAGAAAATACAATAACACCTTGTATTTTATTTATATCAATATCTGAGATATATCTGTAAATATCATCTATATTTTGAAATTCATGCTTAGGTGGATATGGCACATAAATATCATCTTCAATGCTCAAAATACCATCTATAAATGTTCCAACATGAAAAATGGTAGGTCTTGAAGGATAAGAACAAACAATTCTATTTTCTTCATTATTCAATAATAAAAACATATATTGCTTATTCTTATCAAGAAGATTTTGAAATCTATCTACCAAATCAACAGTCTCGTCTTCTCCAATTGCATCTCTTAATCTTTTATTTACGCTTATTTCAGAATCTAATGCCTTTCTAAAAAAGAACCCAAAAGATTCTTTCGAAGACCATTTACTTCTATTTGCATCAAGCTTTCTATTTGTTGACGTATACCACTTATCTCCAAAATAAAACATTCTAATTAAAGATCCTTCATATGCATCATAAAAAGAACATTTGTCAAATACTTCCCCTCCAATTTTACTTGATAATTCGTCATAATCGTCTTCTGTGTATTCATATGTATAAGGAAATCCATTCATCACTACTTTATCATTATTAAAAACAACACCTCTACACTTTTTAAGAGTGTCAGAATCAGATACTGAACATTTTATATAACAAAATAAATCAAGACCATTTTGCGAGTCAACAAGACGTACTTGATTATTCATAGATTCAACAACTTCTCTAGTAAATTCATTTGTAGATACCTTTTCGATATCTTTATCAACTTTAACAGGAACTTCAGGTTCCATAATTTCAAAATTAGCAGACGACATTATTTTATATTTTATATAAGTAATTTATTGTTTAAATCAATTTTATTTATATTAATTAATCTAAGATGGTAAAACATATCTTACACATGGATTTGTATCTGAAGGTGGATTATTCCCATAATTAACTTTCGGAAAAGTAATTGGATATTTATTAGGTCCTTTACAGTCGTATTGTGCATCTACTGGCACGTTATATGAAAACCAACTTGGTGGGCTATAACAATCACTTGCTAAATTTTGTGGCATCATTCCTTGTTTCATTCTCAGATAATCATTATAATTTGAATTTATAAAACCAGTTTTGTATAAACTAGGAGCTTTTAGATAAATCATTTTATTATTTAAAATATTTTAAATATTTAAATTTAAAACAATCTCCATAAGTAATTAAAATGGCTCATTACGGAGAAATTATTGACGATTTTGATCCTAATAAAGATCACATATATACATTATTCACTAATTATTTTAAAAATCCAAAGATGATTAAAACCAAAGAAACACAAACTCATAGTATGTATCTTTGCAAATTATATTGTTTACTTAATAGAGAATGTAGATTTATAATCGTATTTGTTGAAAAAAATAACTTACCTACGGGTACTGTTGAACATTTAAATTTATTAAAATGGGTTTCTTTGCAAACTCGTACTTTGCCGGAAAATGAATATCCGAATATAGATGTTGTACACGGTTATCAAGCTGTTTCAGAAGGACAATTAACATCTATTATAAACAGAACTAAAATAGATGATGTTGCAAGCACATATGAATGTCAAGATATTCCTATAATTGTAACACTGCTTCATACTGAGAAAAACACAAAGGAATCATATCAAAATAAAGGAAGTGTAATTAATGCTTTAGAAACTTTTAATACAATTATAACTTTTATAAAGTGATTTAAAAACTTAATTTCTAATATAAAATATAAAATATAAAATGATAAATGTATTAGATATGGAATATGTAGAGCCTACAAGGCCATATTCTCAAAATGAACTTAATGATATGAGACATAATTTATATAGACAAATAAGATTGGGTAAGGAAAAGGCAACACATAACAAGTGTAATCATTTTTATCTAGTCAAGGAAAACGGTAAGAAAGAAAAGGAAATCAGAGAAAATGGAAATATGGGTAATTGTAGTGTATGTTGGAAATTGTCGAAGACTCCAGTTGAATCAAAGTATAAAGCTCTTGACTTGGTAAAAGCTTATTGTACAGATTTTTATAATGAGCCTTTGCAATTTAGTTATAATTTATATGATTTAGAAAACGTATTTTATAAATGGTTATATTTTGAGTAAGTATATAATTTACAACATAAAAATTTTCTTAACCTATAAAAAGGTTAAGAAAAATATTTTTAAATTTCATTTGTAATTTCATTTATCATAGTTTTTAATTTTTGATTATTATATAATACATTTCTTTTATCTAATTCTCTTTTTAAGTCTTTTCTGGTTATAATATCATCATTTTCTAATAATTCAGCGACATTCTCTTTTAATATCTCATCGATCGTATCTATTATAATATCTTTTAATCCATACCCTTCAAAAACAACATTTCTGTCTCTTAATATTTTCTTTATATCTCTCATGGTTAGAGAATTAGATTCTTGTATCAATTCTTTAATAATTTCTTTAATATTATTTATTTTATCTCTGATACTTCTACCTATTTGACCTTTTATTCTAACACATCTATTTGTTTTAGGATTTAAAATTTTGCCTTTTTCACATATAATTGTAGGTTTATTAATTTTATCTTTTGATGATACAACAATACTATTAGATCTTCTTTTTGATCTTCTATGTCTTTTTGTTTTAGTACTTAATTTATTCTTTTCAGATTCTACTAAACGTTTTCCAATTGCACCACTCCTTTTTACACATCTATTTGATTCTGGATTTAATATCTCATGATCCTTGCAAACTTTCTTTTTACTTTTTTTCTTAAGTTCTTTTAGTATTTTCTTGCCAATTGTTCCTGACTTTTTAACACATCTATTAGTTTCATTATTTAATATCTCGTCTGATTTACATTTTTTTTTCTGAGAAGGCATTTATTATATATAAAAAATTATTAAACTGATATTTTTTTAGATATAACTTTTTGTATAACATGATTTATGGTTATTACAGCCATATTTTTAATAATGGGACACTTATATTTAAACAATATTTATGTCTCAATATTATTTTTACGGTTATTCCACTGCTTTAGTAGTTAACCTATTATTTGGCTATAATACCGACTTTC
>Ga0247843_1004415_pt1 | contig 21117 bp, 20 predicted proteins | sample LaCruzMarch2017__FD_192420 | JGI IMG/M metagenome (GOLD analysis project Ga0247843, IMG submission 192420) | Freshwater microbial communities from meromictic Lake La Cruz, Castile-La Mancha, Spain - LaCruzMarch2017_8m | ecosystem: Environmental > Aquatic > Freshwater > Lake | place: Spain...
TACTTTGCATTGAAAGTTTCTACTCCGAGCGTAACTTAATATATTTATGGTTCTCTTTTGTTGATCCAAAATAGAATATCATACCCTCACTTAACTCACATTAAGTGAGTTAAGGGCCATCACTTATCCGGTCTAGATTGGTTGACTTTTTAATTTGCTGCTTTATTAGCATCTTGTAATTAAAAATTATGGGAAATAGGACAGGGCATATAGGAGACAATAATACTATCGTTTTAATTATATTCGACGTTTTTTCGGAGGTCTGCATCCATTATGTGGAATTGGTGTAATATCTCGAATTATTGTAATTGTTAAACCAGCATCACGAAGGCCTCGTAAAGCTGCTTCACGACCCGTACCAGCACCCTTAACACGAACAGCAATTTCTTTCATACCTTGAGTTACACAAGTTTGGGCAGCATTTTCTGCTGCCTGTTTTGCGGCTAATGGGGTTTTTTTCCTTGCACCTTTGAAGCCACAAGCTCCCGCAGATGACCAGGCTAAAACATTCCCATTTATATTAGTAATTGTGACAATAGTGTTATTAAATGTAGACTGAATATGTGCTACACCTTTTATGACTTTCTCACGAAATTTCTTCTTAGAACTTTTTTCTATTTTTCTTGCCATAATGAAAATTTATTTTTTCTTAGTTACACAATTCCTTTACTTTTCCCAAATATAATTAATCCTTTTACTTAAATTGAGTTAAGGAGATCACATGTCTGGTCCCAAATTTTATTTGGCCCTTAACTCACTTAGCGTGAGTTAAGTGAGGGATTGCATTGATATTTCTATGTCCTACCTCTTCAATCTAAAATTTTATTTTTAAGACGGTTCACACTATAATTAATCTGGTCATTCTTAAAATTGTAATTGAAGACCATCATTCAACATTAATTTTTTAATTTAAGAACAATAATAAAATCAGAGTGACTACACAAAATTAAAAATTTTGGGATGAACTCAGTTAAGATAAAGGATGTAAGGCTTTTAATGCGTGTTAAATGAGAGCTAAATAGGATACTCAAGTGATCCCTTTAACTCACTTTAAGTGAGTTAAGTGAGGGAAATTATGAATACTAGTTAATTTTTAAATATTATATTCACTTCTCTATATTCTTAAATATAAAATTTAAGACAAAAAGATTCAATAAAAATTTTTAACCTTGACGTTGTTTATGCTTTGGATTTATACAAATTACTCTTAAAATCCCATTACGTCTAATTAATCTACATTTATCACAGATTTTACGAACTGAAGGGCGAACTTTCATGTAGTATTACCTCCATATTATTTTTCTTTATCAAATCGGAGACGATAAGTTATTCGTCCACGTGTTAAATCATAAGGGCTCAATTCTACGGTAACTCGGTCACCTAATAATATACGAATATAGTTTCGTCTTATTTTTCCTGAGACATGAGCAAGAACAAGAAATCCATTTTCTAATTTTACTCGAAACATGCCATTTGATAAGCACTGCGTTACGACACCTTCCATCTCAATAAGATCGATGTTTTTTTGAGTCAAAGGCCTCCTTCGATTTATATTTTTAATAATTGATTAAATTACCAAATAATTTTTTATTGCGTTATTAATTTAATCCTATCACTTAACTCATGTTAATTCAGTAGAATAATTGAAAATTATATAGGATAGCATCAAAATCAAGAAAAAATTATTTACCCTGCCAGTTAATAAAATAAAACTGGATAATTTTCAATGCTTCATTGAAGACAGGTTACCAAATCGAACAAAGTAGCTCACCACCTAACCGGGATGATCGCGCTTCACGATCTGTCATTAAACCTTTTGAAGTAGATACTATTACAATTCCCATTCCACCAAGAATTTTTGGAATTTCTTTATAAGTTGTATAAATTCGTAGTCCTGGTTTACTAATTCGTTTTAAGTTAGTAATACAAGGTTTTCCTAAACCCCCAATTCCCTGAGATAAGTTTTTTTGATATTTCAGATGAATAATTAATTCATTTGGTTTCGTTTCAGATATTTGAAACTTTTCTATAAAACCCTCTTTTTCAAGAATTTGGCAAATTTTTTCATGAATTTTAGTTGTGGAAACTGACACGGTAGTTTTATAAACTAGATTTGCATTTCTAATTCGTGTCAGCATATCACTAATCGTATCGTTTACCATAATTTACCATTTTTTTTTAATACTAATGAATTGGTAGTCTGTCCTATCTATCTGATCCGTACCAAATATAATTTGGGACAAGACATTCAAATAATGGGATAATAATTCGAAGCCACTTTTCTTTGTTAATTTACAGTTGATTCTAATTATTTTAAGAATTTACCTTAAAATAAAATTGTTAGTTTTTTAACAAAGTCAATTATTAATAAAAACTTTAATATAGAAGTTACAACATAACTTATGTTACATGCTATTAAATTTTAAATGGCATTCCAAATGCTTTTAAAATTGCTAAAGCTTCTTGATCATTTCGTGATGTAGTTATAATTGAGATATCCATTCCACGAACTTGATCTATTTTATCATAATCAATTTCTGGGAACATTAGTTGTTCTTCTAAACCTAAACTATAGTTACCGTGACCATCAAAACTTTTAATGCTAAGACCTTGAAAATCTCGAATGCGAGGCAAAGCAAGATTAATTAAGCGATCTATAAAAGCATACATACGATCTCCACGAAGTGTTACCACAACTCCAACCGGCATTTTTTGTCGAAGTTTAAATCCAGCAATTGCTTTTTTTGAGCGTGTTACAATACCTTGTTGACCAGTAATAACACTTAACTCTTTGGAACACGATTCTAAAAGTTTCGCGTTTTGTGATGCGTCACCTAGGCCTCTATTAATAACAATTTTTTCCAAAACAGGAACTTGATATTTATTTTTGTATTGAAATTGTTCCATTAACTTTGGAACAATTTTACTATTATAAAGTTGTTGTAATCTTTGTACCATAATAAAAAATACCTTTTATATAGCCTCCTGTCTGATACAGAATGTAATTCTGGATTAAATGCTTTTTAAGAGCGATTAAATGCATTTACTGCCAAATTTCATTTAATCTTATTATCTAGCTTTAATATTTTTTAATTTAAGATCAATACTGGTCTTACACAAAATTTTTAATTTTGGGACAAATTGAAAATTTAAGATGAAGAGTGACCAGACAGATAGTCACTTATTTATGCTCATTTTTTCATAATTTAATCTTTCTAAAATAAATTTTTGGGTTAAATACTAGGAATTTACATCAAATAAAAAAAAACCGATCGTATATTAACCAAAAAATAATCAAGCTTCTTTGGGTCATCATTTTAGTATTGATTAAATTAATGCTTTTGAGTTGGGCCTAAATTATATTTATTTAATAAAAACTAATTTTTTTCTCACATAACTTGACCACATAATTAAAATTTATGGGACAGTAATGCAAAATTGATTCATCCCAAAATTTTTAATTTTGTGTCGTCACTTTTAAAATTTGATTTTTATCACTGTGTGTGGTCTTATTATTAGTCTTAAATTAAAAAATTAAGATAGCTAATAAGCTTAAATATAATTTTGAATGAATTTTATTTGGGACCAACTAGACCAACTAGACAGTTAATAAAATTTTGTACAGAATAAATGATGAGGGAGCATGAAGAATCTATTTAAATTCTAAATTAGAAAGACAGTAAAAAGGAAATTCGTTACAATACTTCTGGTGCTAATGAAATAATTTTTGTGAAGCTACCATCACGTAGTTCACGAGCAACTGGTCCAAATACTCGAGTGCCTCGAGGATTATTTTCTTTATTAATAATAACTGCAGCGTTTTCATCAAAACGAATACTCGTACCATTTGTTCGTCGAACATTTTTTTTGGTTCGAACAATTACAGCTCTAACAATATCGGATTTCTTCACGGGCATATTTGGTGTAGCATCTTTAACTACTGCGATAATAACATCACCAACTGTGGCAGCTTTTTGTTTTCCACTGCCTAATACTCGGATACACATGAGTTCTCGAGCTCCTGTATTGTCTGCTACTCGAAGATAGGTTTGTGGTTGAATCATAATCCTCTTCTATATATTTATTTACTTGGCAAGAATTTGTGTCTTTAATGGTAATTTCGAAGCAGCTAGACTTAAGGCTACTCTAGCTACGGTCTCAGGTACACCTTTTAATTCATAAAGAATTTTTCCTGGTTTTACTACAGCAACCCAAAATTCCGGAGCTCCTTTACCAGAACCCATTCGCGTTTCAGCTGGGCGCATAGTAACGGGTTTATCCGGAAATAAACGAATCCAAATTTGACCACCTCGCCGAATTTGACGTGTCATTGCACGACGAGCCGCTTCTATTTGTCGTGATGTAATCCAAGATGATTCTAAAGCTTGTAATCCGTAATCACCAAAAGCTAATGTATTACCCCGAAAGGCACGACCGGTCATTCGACCTCTATGATGTTTGCGATATTTTGTTCGTTTTGGACTTAACATATAACTGTTTATTTTAAGTATTTCGTACTAAATTTTGTAGATAACTTTTTTCTTGAGTGATCTCCAATTAAATTATGATCTTTTCTAGCTAGTTCAATATTTTCTTTAAGAGCGATGAATTGATTCACAATCCCATTACTTGCAGTAATCCAAGGGTCAATTATTATTTTTGAATGAAGTACTTGATTTTAAATCAAAATTATACTTTTAATAATATTTCAACGAAATAGTAAAGTTTATAAATTTAATAATGGGACTTAACTCACGTTAAGTGAGGGCTCTAATTTCGTCTAATTTAGAAAAAAATTTAATTATTATAATTAAATTTATCTTCTTTTAATTTAGAAGAAAGATTGCTTAGAGAAACTAACCGTTCACCCTTGAATACCCAAATTTTTACTCCTAAAAGTCCATATATTGTTTTTGCGGATCGTGATGCATAATCAATGTCTGCGCGTAATGTTTGTAAAGGTACAGGACCTTCTCGTAAACTTTCTGCGCGTGCAATATCAGCTCCATTTAGCCGTCCTGAAATTTGAATACGTATTCCTTTTATACCAGCTCGTAAGGCTCTTTGAATAGTTTGACGCATAGCTCGACGATAAGGTTTTCGTTGTTGTAAATCATCAACTAATTTTTCAGCAAGCACAGCCGCAAAAGCATCTGGTTCTTCTAGGGGTTTAACAAAAAGGTTTAAATTAATTTTACCAGGGTCTGATAAACTTCGTTTTCTATAAAATATATGTAATTTTTGTACTAATTCATCCCGAAGTGGATCGAGTGCTTTATTATCACGGCCTAAAAAAACTGCAGGTCGCGCTGCATAAATTTCGATAGTTATTGATGGAGAATCTAAATCTCGTCGTTGAATCTCAATTCGTGTAATACCGGCTCCAGTATATGTATTGTGTAAGAACGTTCTAATAAAATTTGCATCTTGTATCCATATAGCGGAATCTTTTGACTTTGTACACCAATAACTTTGATGTTTTTGAGTAATTCCAATTCGAAATCCGATAGGATGTACTTTTTGTCCCATAAATAATTTAGCGTTTTGATTTTTTATCCTTTTTTACATGACCCCGAAATGTACGAGTCGGAGAAAACTCTCCTAATTTATGCCCTACCATTTGATCAGTAATAAAAACAGGAATATGTTCACGACCGTTATGTACAGCAACTGTATGTCCTATCATGATAGGAACGATAGTAGAAGCACGCGACCAAGTTTTTATTACCTTTTTTTCACCTTGTACATTTAATCGCTCAACTTTTTTCAGTAAATGATCTGCCACAAACGGGGCTTTTTTTAATGATCTTCCCATAAATTTATGCTAATCTTATGATTTTTTGCGTATGTTTAATTGCTCTTAAATTAAAGATTTAAGATTGAATTTCATTCAATCTGTCCCAAAATTTTCAATTTTATGTGGTCTTGTCATTGATCTTAAATTAGAAATTTAAGATTGAATGACTGTCTGGTCTTAAATTTTCAATTTAAGACCATTATTGATCTTAAAGTAAAAATTTAAGACCAGACAGTCCGAAATTAAATTTAGGATTAATTTCATTTGGCCCTTAACTCACGTTAAGTGAGGGATCAACCAAACAGATAAGACAGGACCAGACATATAGGAAAGAATTGAATAATTTCGTTATTTTCGTGCTTGAATAATTAAAGAGGTACTAAATTTTTTTCTTTTACGTGTTTTGGTTCCTAATGCTGGTTTACCCCATGGACTAACAGGTCTAGAACGACCAATTGGCGCACGACCTTCACCGCCTCCATGTGGATGATCTACTGGGTTCATTGCCGAACCGCGTACATATGGACGACGACCAAGCCAGCGTTTACGTCCAGCTTTACCTAATGTCAAATTAAATGCGTCAATATTACCGACGCGCCCAATAGTAGCCCAACAGTTTTGAGAGACTAATCTGACTTCACCAGAAGGTAATCGTAAAGTTATCCATTTGCCTTCTTTTGCTACGATTTGGGCTACGGTTCCAGCTGCTCTTACTAATTGCCCCCCAGCTCCAGGTTGTAATTCAATATTATGAACTTCCGTGCCAAGCGGAATATTAGCTAATGGTAATGAATTGCCAATATTAATTGTAGCGTCTGAAGAAGATATTACCATTTCACCTTGTTTTAATCCTAATGGATGTAAAATATAGCGTTTTTCCCCGTCTTGATAACTTAGTAATGCGATTCGAGCATTTCTATTAGGATCATATTCTATACCAACTACTTTAGCAGGTACACCTAATTTATTTCTTGCAAAATCAATATTGCGATATAGTTTTTTATGACCACCACCGCGATGTCGACTCGTAATAATACCTTTATTATTTCGTCCTTTCGAACGAGACCACCAAGTTGTTAAGTTTTTCTCTGGATTTTTTGTAGTAATTTCTAAAAAATCTAAAACGGAACCATGTCGTGTACCTGGTGTGGCTGATTTAAAAAAACGAATAGCCATACTTTTTTTTAATGTGTCTTATTTTAATAAACTTACATTTGAATCCACTGTGATAATAACCCGTTTAAAAGTAGGGCGAGAACCAAGACGTTTCATCTTTCTGGGTGGACGATGTGTATTTACTGCCAGTACTTTTACATTAAAAAATTCTTCTACGAGTTTTCGTATCTGAGGCTTTGTAAGTCTTACATCGACATCAAAACTGAATCTATTATTTTCAATTAAGCGAGTCGCTTTTTCAGTACGAATTATTGGATATTTCACCAAGTCTAGCATCATAATTACTGTTGTGTATAAAATTTAATATTTTGTTCCCTGTTCTGCTTGATTCTGTCTGGCCCGCCCCAAATTTCATTTAATAATTCTTAAATTTTGAACTTTCTTAAAATAAAATTTGAAGATTGATTACACAAAATTAAAAATTTTGGCCCTTAACTCACTTTCCCAAAATTAAAAATTTTGTGTGAGCGTGAGTGAAGTGAGGGATGAATTGATATTTTTGTGAGATAGTCAAGTGATAGCTCTTAATTAACTTAACTCACGTTAAGTGATGGGATGATAAATGATATCAATTCAAAATATCATTTTGACCAGGCCCAGAAAGAATCAATTGAATTTTCAAACAATTAAATTATGGGAGCAAAATATTATTTTCGCAACCATAAGTTGAGTCTAGGATGAAAATATAAAATACCAGGAACTCTTGTTTTTAAGTTGATAATTTTTAATTTTATGGCTAAGCGATGAGATTGAATTCTCTTCAATCTTAAATTTATAATTTCATCAATCATCAAATTTCATTTAATCAATCTGTCTGTTCCCAAATAAAATTTGGCCCTCACTTAACGTTAGTTAAAGGCCTTGCATCGTCCCAAATGTAATTATCACTTAGCGTGAGTTAAGTGACAATTAGTCTCAGAATCTTTGATTCTGTGGTCAAGTGATGGAATTAAATTAAAAAACATAATAAGAACAGACAATCATTATTAATGACAAACTCAGCATAACTCATTTTAATTAATATTAAATGAAATTTTGGAGTATTTTAGTTAAATTAGGAGATAATTTTGATAGGAATTATGGAATAGCTTGTAAGATTAAGATAGTATCTTATATACTGTAAATTGTTTTTACTCAAAAAATAAGTAAAACAATTGTTATTAGAGCACACTTTTTTTTATTTTAGTAGTACGATTTTATAATTAAAAGTTTAAAAATTATTCAATCATATTATGATATGTAGATACTGTGGATGGCGATATTTTATTTAATGAACGAAAAATCCAATATTTAAAAACAGTATCCAGAAATACCGGAAAAGTTGCTACAAATAACGACATAAATTCTGTATTTTGCGGCAAACCAAAGTGATGAATTAACCATTCTAAGAAAATTTCCCATCCTCGCGGCGAATGGAATCCTACTAATAAATCTGTACTTAAAATTAATAAGAATGATTTTGTAGTATCGCTTAAACTATATAAGGATTCAGCTAAAAAAGATTTTAATATTATTATTTGTGGTTTCATAAAAACGAAAACAAGGGTAAGACTAAAAAAACTTAAAAAATCAGCAAAAAAATTACTTATTGCTTCAATACTTTCTTTATTCTGCTGTTTTGCTATTTCAAAAGTTTTCTTTTGTAAATTTTGACTCATTATCTTAGAATTTTCTAATAAGTTTTCGTCAAGAAGTGCTTCAAAATAAAATTTTTCTTCAAAAAAATGCAATTCTGCTACAGCACGATTTTGTTGATAAGAATTGAGAAAAATTTCGGAATGATTACGATTCCAAATATATTCAACTAATGGAGTAATAAATAAAGATTTTGAAAAAATGTTAACGACTAAAGGTACAAAAAATAAAGTAAGAAGACATCGAACAGAAACGATTACTTGATAGCGAGAAATTCGAAATTCTTGAATAACCAACATTTCCGCCCCAGGTAACAATTGTTTTCTAAAACGTTCAAAAGTTCGAATTATAGATCGCGGTATAAGTCCTGTTTGTTCAACGGCTCGTTTATTCATCTTCTACTTAACTCCTTTTTATTCGAAAAATGATATTAGTTTAAACGATAATTTTTTTGTTCTATATTTTTTTAGTCTAATTTTTAATCTATAATTTCCCTCACTTCACGTGAGTGAAGGGTCATCACTTGACTGTCTCACAAAATTTTCAATTCAATCAGGTCAATCTTAAAATTTCATTTTAAAATAGTCATTCACGCTTAAAGTTTTACTTTAAGATTAATGATAATCTTCATCTTAAATTTTCAATTTAAGACCAATGATATTATAAGATTGATTAAATGAGATTTTAATCTTATTATTGTTCTTAAATTAAAAATTTAAGATAACCAATAATAAGACCAGACAATATTATTCTTCTTAAGAATATTATAAAATAGACAATATTTGATTTTAATATACTATTTTTAAAATTATTTAAAATTATAGTCCTTCTATAGATACCTGTAATAATTTAGATAATTCAACAGCCTGAGTTTCCATTTCTTGTATACTAATTGGTTGCCCTGCTCGAGTTAAAGGGATTTCTCGATTACCCTTTAATTTTAAATAAAGTAAACGTCTTGGATTTAAACCATCTTTAATTTCTACACGAATACCTTGAACATCGTCAATAGGATATTGAAAATCCAGTTGGCGATTTTTACCAGGAAATCCCCATCTAAATATTCGCACTTGACCTATTTGTAAATTAAATTCATTAAAACCTTCACCTAAGTTCCAAATAATAATTAACCAAATATAGGTTCCTAAAATTAAACCTAATGAACCATAAAAACACATTACTAACCCTTGTGGAAAGAATTGAATATTATGTGAATTCAGGCTCGAAAGTAATTCAAATTTAAAATAGCTAGAAATTCCAGTCAATAAAAACCCAATACCACCGATACATAGTATAGAACCCCACGTATAATTACTTAAACGCCGAGCTCCAGGCACGTGATAACGAATAATAGCTTTTTCCGATTTCATCTTTAAAAAGGGGTTATAAAAATTATATTGTTGTATAGTTCATTCTAAACAGTATTAGAAATAAAACTATATCTTAAAATCAATGTATAGATCATTTTCATTTTATTCTAGATAAAATTTACTAATTCACTAAAAAAGTAATATTCATAATATTTAATCATAAATTTAGTATTAAAATTTCATTTAATCAACCTATCCCTCACTTAACGTGAGTTTAGAGCCATCACTTCACTCACGCTAAGTGAGTTAAGAGCGAAATTTGTAATATTATGTGGTTACTCTTCATCTTAAATTAAAAATTTAAGACCAATAAAATTTTAAGGCCATTATTAGTCTTAAATTATAAATTTCAGATTGAATAACAATGCAAGAACCAATTTGTCCCAAAATTAAAAATTTTGTGTAAGAGTGATTAAATTAATTTATGTCAAAATAGTATAAATAAAATGTGTGAGTAAAAAATAATCACTCTAAAATAAATGGATTCGCCAAAATACTCGTATTAACTTAATAAAAAAATTACTATTTATGAAAAAATTATATTTTAAATTTACTTTTTAGTTTTAATCTTTGTTAGCATCTTGCGCCCAACTAGTAGGTAAAACGTCAAATTTTTCTTTTAATCGAGTAGCTTTACCGGTTCTATTACGAAGATAATACAATTTAGCACGAGAGACCTGAGCTCTTCGTAATACTTGAATACTTGTGATACAAGGTGCATGAAGAGGAAAAATTCTTTCTACACCAATCCCTTGTAGACTCTTCCGTACTGTTATTGCGCTATTTAAACCCGCTTTATGTTGAGCAATAACGGTCCCTTCAAAAGGTTGTATTCGTTGTTTATTTCCCTCTTGAATGGAAACCCCAATACGAACTAAATCACCTACACGAATTTCTGGTAAATTAGATTTTAGATATCCAGATTGAATACTAGCAACAACTTCCTGCAGTTTTGTCATCCTATTCACCTTTGTCAAAATTAGAATATTTAATTATTATTAACCTTTAATTGTTTCTTATATCGTTTTCTACATATACATTAGTCTACTGCTGTACATAATAGGCTTAATATTTCAAAATTATCAAAATTACATTCTGCTTTTTATATAAATTTTCGATAAAAAACTATATTAACAGATATTGGTTCATTTAATTTTTTAAGAAAAAAATAATAAACCAAATTAAATTCCTAATAACGTAAAATCAAAAATGCATTTTTTAAATATGATTATTATAAATGAGGTTCTTCAAAATATAATTGATCAAAGTAATAAATCTATTCATCCTGTCAAAAAATAAAATTCAATTAGTTTACCGTGCTAATCTTAAAATATCATTTAATCTTATTAAAAATTTAATATGGATAATAAGATTAAATGGTATTTTAAAACTATTATCGGTCTTAAATTAAAAAATTAAGATAGATAATAAGATTAAATATTATTTTAAGGTCAGCATTGGTCTTAAATGTAAAATTCTTTAACATCATCAAGTGATCCCGTTCACTCACGTTAAGTGAGGGAAATTCAGAATCGGATGAATTTCAGTTGATATCACTGGTATTTACTACATAATTCTATTATGAGATAAACAGAAAGAGAAAAAATGAAGAAAACTAAAAGAATATTTTAATATAAAGTTATTATTGTAAAATTGTACTTACAACTCCAGCACCTACTGTTCTACCACCTTCACGAATCGCAAATCGCATACCTTTTTCAATAGCAATTGGTTGGATTAATTCAACAATCATTTTAATTCGATCACCCGGCATAACCATTTGTGTAGCACTATCATCATCTGCTCGAAACGAATCAATTTTACCAGTTACATCAGTCGTACGCACATAAAATTGTGGACGGTAACCTTGGAAAAATGGTGTATGACGCCCACCTTCTTCTTTTGTTAGTACATATACTTGTGCTTCAAATTTAGTGTGTGGTGTAATTGAGCCTGGTTTTGCTAATACCATACCACGTTCTATATCAATCTTTTGAATACCACGTAGTAAAATACCTACATTATCTCCAGCTACACTTTCATCAAGTGTTTTTTGGAACATTTCAAGACCCGTTACTGTACTACTTTTTGTATCACGTAATCCTACGATTTCTATTGTATCACCGATTTTAACTGTTCCGCGTTCAACACGACCTGTCGCAACAGTTCCACGTCCTGTAATTGAAAATACATCTTCAACCGCCATTAAGAATGGTTTATCAGTTTCTCGTAATGGTGTTGGAATATAAGCATCTACTTGTTCCATTAACGCATAAATTTTATCAACCCATTTGTTATCACCACGTTTTATTTGCGGAGTTTCTGTTAGTGCTTGAAGAGCTAAAAGTGCTGATCCCGAAACAATTGGAATTTCATCACCAGGAAATTCATACTTATCTAAAGTTTCGCGGATTTCTAACTCTACAAGTTCAAGTAATTCTGCATCATCAACTTGATCTTCTTTATTTAAAAAAACAACAATATTTGGAACACCAACTTGTTTAGCTAATAGCAAATGTTCTTTAGTTTGAGGCATTGGTCCATCGGCCCCCGATACGACTAAAATACCACCATCCATTTGTGCCGCACCTGTAATCATATTTTTTACATAATCAGCATGACCTGGACAATCTACATGAGCATAATGGCGGTTTTCGGTCTCATATTCCACGTGTGCAGTATTAATAGTAATACCACGTGCTTTTTCTTCAGGGGCAGAATCAATATCGTCATATTTTTTGCCTTTTGCACCACTTAAAGCAGCTAATGCCATTGTAATAGCGGCTGTTAAAGTTGTTTTACCGTGATCGACATGTCCAATTGTACCAATATTAACATGTGGTTTTTTACGTTCAAATTTCTCGCGTGCCATATAACCTCATTTTTTTTTAATATATTTTGTATTTGATCTTGATAAATAATTACTCAGCAGTTTTGGATTTAAGTATAAAATACAAATCCTAATTGATTAACAAAATAGATAGAACAAAGTCCTCTAAAAAAAGACATAGACCCTATCTGACTTGTTTGGTCTTATTATTGGTCTTAAATTAAAAATTTAAGACCAATAATAATATTAAATGAAATTTTAAGATTAATTGAATTTGTCCCAAAATTTTTAATTTTGTGTGATTATCGATTAATAATATTAATCAAATTTAAACTATTAATTTACACGTGACTAACTGAAAATTTAAGACAATCAATACTAATAAAATTAAATAATTTTAAAACCGATATTTAGCAAATGCTTTATTTGCTTCAGCCATCTTATGAATTTCATCTCTTTTACGAATTGCACTTCCAGTATTTTTTGAAGCTTCTAAAATTTCACTGGTTAATTTTGAAGACATTGATTTACCAGACCTATTACGACAAGCGATAAGAATCCAACGAATAGCCAGAGCAGTACCACGTTCCGGTACAACTTCTAAAGGAACTTGATAAGTTGATCCTCCGATACGTCTTGCTTTAACTTCCACAAGAGGCGTAGCATTACGTATAGCTTGTTCAATTATAACAAGGGGATCTTGTTGTGTAATTTCAGAAATCTGATTCATGCTTTCATACATAATTCGATAAGCCAGAGATTTTTTTCCATGTCGCATAATTTGTCGAACTAATAATTCAATTAAGCGACTATCATAAACAGGATCAGGCATTACAATGCGTTTTTTGGGGGTACGTCTACGTGGCATAAGTTTTTTTTAATTACCTTAATTAGATGTTTTTAATTATTTTGGGCGTTTTACGCCATATTTTGAACGACCTTGTACACGATTTTTTACACCTGCAGAATCTAAAGTACCACGTACGATATGATATCGAACACCTGGTAAATCTTTAACACGGCCACCTCTTACAAGTACAACTGAATGCTCTTGTAAATTATGTCCAATTCCTCCAATATAAGCTGTAACTTCAAAACCTGAAGTTAGTCTAACACGAGCAACTTTACGTAAAGCAGAATTGGGTTTTTTAGGGGTTGTAGTATAAACACGAGTACAAACTCCTCTTCGTTGCGGACAGCTTTTTAAAGCAGGAGATTTGGTAGTCTTAGAAATTCTCGTTCGTGCGGAACGTACTAATTGTTGAATAGTAGGCATATTTTTTTAATTAGTTTTTATAAATTGTTAGTAAATTTTATTACTATTATTAAGAAATTCCCCATAATTTGCATCACTTGACTGTTTCACAGAATATTCAATTCAATCTACTCACTCTTCATCTTAAATTTTCAATTTGTCCCAAAATTAAAAATTTTGTGTAAGACCAATTTTATTTTAAGAGTGAGTAGAATCAATTTAAGACGATAGAGGGTCGTCCATTATTGCAAGAAATTGGATTATGAACAGTATACATTTTTTTTCGACTAAATTAAACTTTAAAAAAATTAAAATCTTTGTTATATCTTTATATTTTATTAAAAAAAATGCAAAAATATACCAAAGTAAAAAAGATATCTATTAAAAATAATAGCTTTGTCATTTTTTACTTTGGTAATATAAATTTTTTTTATTTAATACTATAGTCATTCTTAAAATGAAATTTTAAGACCATTATTTAAACTGAAAAACTCAGACTTTATGTAAGTTATAAAAATCATATTTAATAGTCTGAATAACAGAAAAAAATGAAGTTATTGATAATCTTATTATAGAGTGGAGTTATTTTAAAATGCAAAAATTAATGCATCAGGGAAAAAACGATTAATTTCAATTAATAAGCCTGCTATAGCAGTTAAACTTATTAAAGTCATAACCGGTGCTGTTGATAAATAAGTTGTAAAATCTTTCATAAAAAACTATCTCCGTTTATTATATAATGTTAGTTGTCCACACTTCCCTAGCTTTATATCAAGAGATCCCCTTAACTCACGTTAAGTGAGGGAAATGGTAGATACGATTGTTTATAAAAAGCTTATGTTTTTTTAAGAATTTAGGAATTTTTACTAAAAAGCTTTTTTTTATCCTACCGAAAATATTATTTTTAAAGTAATAAAATTAGAGGTCAAAATTTTAGAAAACGCCACGTTTTTTAGTATAAAAACCGTTTAAAGTAAGTTAATAACAATTCTTAGGCCATTGCGCTTTATTTAAAATAAATGTGCAATTGGTATTAAATTTGAGATTAATTATTACGCAAGAAATAATATTAAGCCACGTATTTAGCCATCTATATAGAGATTCATTTTACCGGAAACAAAATGATATTCAATTTAAGAAAATTAACAATAATAATAAGATCAGACAGAATAGATAGTCATTATTAATGATGGTGTTAAAATTTTATTTTAACAGTAACCAGAGTGACTAATGTTATTTATCAATATGAAATAAATTTTTAAGACAAATATCAGGTAGAATAGTCTACTAAAAATTCGAATTAGACTTGCAACTTTTAAACGTCTTATGTAAACTAAGATTTGTGTTACTTACTCGGGATGTAGCGCAGTTTGGTAGCGCTCCTGTTTTGGGAACAGGAGGTCGCAGGTTCGAATCCTGTCATCCCGAAAACGCCCTTAGTTCAGTTGGTAGAACGTAGGTTTCCAAAACCTAATGCCGTGGGTTCAAGTCCTACAGGGCGTGACTTAAAAAACATGTTTATTATATTTTCTCAGAAAAAAGTTTATTTGAATAGTATTTTATATTCATCAGTTGTTTAGACTATATATATTATAACTTTTGAAAAAAAAACCATATAATTCAAAATCCTATTTTTCTTATCTGTTATCACTTAGCTCGTACTCTAATTATATCTTCCATGTTATTAAATTATATTGTAAACGAGGAAACGAATACTGACTAAATTTTTGTTTAATAAACATAATTAATTGAATAAATTGTGTGAAAGGTCGAGATTTACGAAAGGTAGTAAGCCACTCATACGTGCTCGTTTAATAGCATTTGCCATAATACGTTGTTGTTTTGCGGTTAAACCAGTAGAACGACGCGGCAAAATTTTTCCTTGTGGACTAATAAATTTCACTAAAAGTTTTGTATTTTTATAATCAATAGCATATCGAGGAGCTGGTTGAGTACTATTCCACGTATTACCTGTTCGTTTTTTTATGATAACAACTGGAATATTTTTTCGACGCCCTCGATGCATTTTTGTTTTTTGTTGAATAACAATCATAGTTGTTAAATCTACCTCCAAAAATTAATTTAAATTCATTTTTTTTTAATTATCTTCTAATAATTTTTAACAAAAACTATTTTGATCAATAAAATGTGAACATATTGTTTTTAATTGTAATAATATGTAAAAAAAGTTTTTTATTAATAAAGTTATTTAATAAATTTTTACTAAATTTCATTAGATACTTATTATTTCTACCTAAACAAAAGGTAAATTAATATGACTAAAAAATTTAGAACATTTTTTCTAGTTAATATAATAACTTTATTAAAAAATATAATGAACAATTAAATTAATTAATTATTGTGCATTCAATCTTAAATTTATAATTTAAGACCTGTAATCTTCATCACAATTTAAGTGTATCTATAAAGTAATTATTTCAATTCTTCTTCATATATTCTATCAAATACTTATATTTTAAAGAAAAATCTTCATATAAAATTTTATTTACTTTTCTGTAAAGCAGCATATTCTACCAATGACATCGAAGACTAAGCTTATTATTCCTTTAATTTACAATAGTCGCAGCAAAATCTATTAATTGGTTAAAAGCTTGTTCATCACGAAGCGCAACCTGGCTCAATACTTTTCGATTTAAAAGAATTTTAGATTTCTTAAGTTGAGTTCGAAATGTACTATAATTCATACCAGAAGTACGAACAGCTGCATTAATACGTGAAATCCAAAGTCCACAAAATTGACGTTTTCGTTGTTGTCGATCACGATAAGAATAAGTTAAAGCTTTCATGGTTTGTTGCTGTGCTGGTCGAAATAATTTCGATGAAGAACCACGAAATCCTTCTGCTAAATTTAAAACTTGTTTTCGGCGTTTGCGGGCTATATTTCCACGCTTTACTCGAGTCATAGATATAGTTCCTGTTTACTTATTATTAATTTTCATAATTTTAAATTTTTTATATGGAGTCAGTTATTCATTCTAAAATAAAATTTATTTAATCTGATAAAAGAACCAAAATGGGATTATTAAGTAAATAAATACATCTTAGTCAGTAGCAAATTTGACCCTTACATTATCTCTCTTAAATTTCATTTTACTCCTAAATTTAAGATAAAAAATAATTAATCACTCTTAAATTTTCAATTTAAGACCATTATCTTATTATTTTAGATAATAAGACCGACTAAGACCAATTCTGGGATTAATTACATTTTGAAGAGAATTCAATTATTTTTAGGAAGGAAGTTGATAAAAGAGGTTATAAACTAAACTTTCTCCATAAAGTATTTTTAAAATTTAAAAATACTTAATAGTTTCAATTTTTAATTAGTAAAATCCAAGTTCAATTAGAAACAATTAGAAATTAAGTTATTCATTTTTTATATAAAATTTATTTCATATAAAATGTGAATACTAAATCAACTATTTAGTACCAATTTCAAATAAAATTATTTGAAATCCGGTCCTAAATTTGTAATTTAAGATGAATTATACATTATTTATTGTATTGTTTTATACAACACTTGTCTACCCCCAGGGGAATTCGAATCCCCGTTTCCTCCGTGAAAGGGAGATGTCCTAGGCCTCTAGACGATGGGGGCTAAACTATTAAGTAGTTTAATTCTTTTTTGTTTTTCTGTCAATACTTCTTAAGAAAAAAGTATTGAGCGGAGATAGGATTCGAACCTACGACCTTAAGGTTATGAGCCTTACGAGCTACCAGACTGCTCTACCCCGCTTAAATTATTAATTTAAATCATAGTATTGAATTTATCGGATATAATCATTTTTGTCAAGAAAATTATAATATATAGGGTTAAATCAATATTCTAATATTTGTAATTGCTTATATTTATCAAGTTGTATTAATGGTTGGACACAAGTCATTAGATAAAATACAAAAATACATCAGATATACATTAGGATCAAATAAAATTAACGAATTAAATAACTTCATAATAATGCTACATATATATCTTAAAAATATAAGGTTTACTTTCTCTATAAGAAAGTCAAGGATTTAAAAAGAGTTTTTTATAAAGTAAAAAATTGTTGTTACATTATCATAAACAATACAAACTGGGGATGGTACAATGTTAGTTACTATTAGGTTTTAATTGATTTAGACAATTAAATAAGAATCTTTATAAAAAATTAAATTTTTAACATCGATACTTCATAATTTAAATTATCCACCTAATTACTCTTAAAATTTTATTTTTACTAATAAGAAAAAGAGACAGTTATATATTTTTTTATGATTGTTCGCGGTTATTAAATATAAAAATTGTAAGTTCATACTTTATATGTTAATATTTTTATAGAAATATATATTAAAAACTTTTTAAATCAATTTTCTATTCAATATTTGAGAAGAAATCTAGGATCTATATATAGTTTAAGCGGGTATAGCTCAGTGGTAGAGCGGCACCTTGCCAAGGTGCATGTCGCGCGTTCGAATCGCGTTACCCGCTCCATAGAATATATTTTTTCATACCTAATTCCCATAGGAAAGGTGGCAGAGTGGTTGAATGCATCGGTTTTGAAAACCGACGTAGTTGCGAGACTACCGGGGGTTCGAATCCCCCCCTTTCCGTTTTATAATATAATTAATATTAATGGTTTCAAAAGTTTTTCTTTTACTCTTTTTTGAGTACAATATTATTATATAACTAATTATTCTCGATACCTAAATTAGCATTTCATAATAACACCATTAAAAAAAATCTTATTTTGCTAATGTAATGTTATTATAGAAGTAGTACCTTTGTCATGATGCCATCATAATTGATTCTTTAAATTATACATTTTTATAATTGCGAGTAAAATGGTCAAAATTGTAAATATGTACAATTAAAAAAAATATTCTAGTTCACATAAAAAAACTAAAGGAGAAAAATTTCCATGGAAGTAAATATTCTTGGCTTAATAGCAACAGCGTTATTCATTATTATTCCAACGTCGTTTCTTTTAATTCTATTTGTTAAAACAGAAAGTCAAAATAATTAAACAAAAAGATCCTATTTTAGCTTTTGGTAAATTTTTAACCAAAGCTAAAATAGGATCTTTTTGTTTAACCTAATATTTAAGTATATTATCGTTATTAAACTATAAAATTTGGGCCGAGCTGGATTTGAACCAGCGTAGGCGTAACCAGCGGATTTACAATCCGCCCCCATTAACCACTCGGGCATCGACCCAGATTGAACCTTAAAAGCTTATAACTATAAAGTTAGTATTTATTTTTAATAAATATATAATTTTAGTTTACATAACTCTTAAAAAAAACACAAACTTAAAGTTTATTTTTTAACATATAATTTTCAATTTTGTGGCCAATAATATAAGGATCTTTCTTTTACTCTTTTAAATATAGTTTTAAAATTTGATTTTATCATTGGTCTTAAATTAATAATTTAAGATTGAATCAATGTTAAAAAAAATTTTTAAGATTGACCATATTAAATTGAAAATTCTGTGAAATGATTAACTGATGAGATAATAACTCGTACTTTTATAAGGTTTTATGTTAATATATCTTATATTAAGAAAATAATTAAATTTTTTTTGGGGATATGGCGGAATCGGTAGACGCAACGGACTTAACGGTGCTATTTATTTTTTGAGCCTTTAGAGGGAAACTTCAAAAGTGAATGCTCTCAAATTCAGGGAAACCTTTACTAGGTAATCCTGAGTCAACTTGATATTGTAATTATTAGTTATATAAATTAAATTTGTCCTAGAATATTAAATTTTAGGGTGATCTACTTTATTTGAACGAAAATAATCAAGAGGTGCAGAGACTCGACGGGAGCTATCCTAATAAACTGTTACTTATCGAAAAAAAACAGATTTATGGATAAAGAGAGAGTCCGGTTTCAATTAACTGAAAATCCGTTGGTTCATTGAACCGTGAGAGTTCAAGTCTCTCTATCCCCAAATTTTTTTTACCAATTTTAAAATTTAAAAGACTCGATACTGCCAAAATTATCCTTCTCCTCGGAATCGGTGTTATACTAGCACTCTTTTTTGGAAATCTAAGGGAAAAATTTGGGCTTTGGTTTCAGTATTTTTTCTAGCCACCCGAAGGACCGGCGGGCGACCGGGCGCGGGGCTAGACTGGAGATTCCACTAGGAGTGAATAAAGTACTTCTTGAGTTTGATTCCGTAGTCATAAATTTTCTCTTATAATGTTTCATCAAGGCCGAGAGCTGTCCGGCCCGCACGTCTTTTGCCGTTTTAAGAGTAAAAGCGGAAGCCTTGGCTTTCCAGTTCAGTCATGAGTTTGTTTTGGTTTTTTATTATAAAATATTATTACTTAATAATGTCTCTTTGTTACTATTTTAACCACACTTTTTTCCCTGGCAGCCCCCTTTCTTTCGTAGGCATTTTGTTAGAGTATTACCCGTCGTGCACCATGTATTTCTTCTTTGGGTTAGTTTTTACGAAATCGTTGGTGTCCGGAATAACTTGTCCTGAAACGACAAGAAGTAAACAAAAAAGTTTTTTCTATTTTTTCGCCAAACTCTCTTATCCCCTGCACTGGCTACACTCCTACACTTTTCTCCTTCTCTGCAGAGAAAAATAAATCCTGGCTTGACATACTTGTGCACCACAGAAGTGTAGGGGGCCGTGCACGGCAATATGTAACTACACCGCCACCTCGACTTAGATAGCCAAGATATCCATATCCAAGCCGAAACAGATGAAACTGGAAGTTTGATCTGTTTGGTTGCTAAACAGTGAGTTTCTCCCTCTGCTCCGCCAACGGTTCCGGCGAGTGTAGTTCTTTTGATAGGAATAAACACTTCTTCCCACAAACGTGGAGAAGGATTGGAGCGAACTTATATCGAGATATGACTGCTTCGGATACGTCTCCCACTGTGTGGTAATAACTCTCGTAAATCTCGCTCACGATGAACATTCCCAACGACTACAATTCAAGATGTTCTTTCGGCAAAAACTAAGACCCTATTTTTTTCAAAATATTAAATAACCTAATTTAATATGAGTTTAAATTTTTTATTAAAGATATC
>Ga0247843_1004417_pt1 | contig 21104 bp, 20 predicted proteins | sample LaCruzMarch2017__FD_192420 | JGI IMG/M metagenome (GOLD analysis project Ga0247843, IMG submission 192420) | Freshwater microbial communities from meromictic Lake La Cruz, Castile-La Mancha, Spain - LaCruzMarch2017_8m | ecosystem: Environmental > Aquatic > Freshwater > Lake | place: Spain...
AAAAAAAAATACAAATAAAATATTATTTATGAAATAAATATGAATAATGAACTAATAATTGTAAAAAAATCATATAATAACAAATGTATTATTTCTTTTCAAAGAAATTTAAGAATTTATTTATTAAAACACAATAATAATATATTTATTGATTTTTTAATAAATAATATTAAAAAACATAATATAGAACATAATAAATTAATTATTATTGGTTTAATAATATTAAAGAAATATAATCCTGCAAAAAATGAGAATAGATTTATCTATGGAATATTAGTTCAAAAATCAGTTATTGATATATTTAATAAAATATTTCATAATTGTATTGATTTAGATAAGAGTCATACTCATGGAGGTCAATATAAAGTAGATTGTAAATTAAATATTACAAAAGATATATATAGAAATATTAGTATTAAAGCGAAAAAAAATAAAAAAGGTGATATAACAATAATAAATAAAAATAAAAATAAAAATGATCACATATATTATTTAGATGATTTAATTACTATTATTATTATTTTTGAATTAAAAGATATTATCATATTACCGCATAAAATTATACCAAAAGAATATATTGAAAATAATGGAGCAAATATTATATATAAATCATCATTATTTACATATTTATATAAGACACCTAAATTTAAAAAATATATAATAAATTTGAACGAAAATGAAGAATTTAAATTATTTTATTCTAAAATATTACCAACAATTGAATCTATCGATATTTATGATAAGTTATTCAAAGATTGTAATGAACAAATGTTGAATTTATTACCATAAATACATTATGAACATTTACAGAATTACCTAATTGTTTATATACAACTTTATCATTATTATCTAATATAAATGTTTCTGGAAAACTTTGCAATCTAGCACATTGACGTGGAGAAATATATGATTTAATTTTTCCATATATTGGTATTTGACTTATAGCAACTAATGTTGGAAAATAATTTTCTTTTTTAACACGTATACCAGATTGTCTTATTTGTATAAAATAGTTATAAATATCATCATTATCTTTAATTTTACCAACTTGCCACTCTAATTTACCATATATTTCTCTTTTAGATAATAAATCTTTATATTTATTATACCATGGTTCAATAATTGATTTATATTTATCTAATAGTGGTTTATTTTTAATAATATAATCTTTTTTCCATGATGATAAATTATCAAATTCGTTTGGTAAATATGTTCTAAAATAATCATGAATTAATATGGTAGGTGATATTTTTTCATCAATATTAAATTGTTTTATTAGTTCATTCCATGCATCTAATACATTTTTTATATCAGATTTAATCTTATATTTTTCATCATTTTCTTTTATTATATCAGTAATTTTTAAATTTAAATTATGTTTTATTAATTTAATTTCTTGATTATTATATAAATCGTTTCTTATACAAACAAAAAAAACACGTTCTCTCTGTTGTGGTATTCCATAATTATGTGGAGATAATTGAAATATTTGCAATTGATATCCAATTAATTTAATTTTTTCAACTATATATTTATACACATCACCATTTGACACTTTTAATATATGTTTTACATTTTCTAAAAACATAAATTTAGGTTTTTTATAATTAGCAATTCTTATAATTTCATCAAATAATAATCCCCTTTTATCATCAAAAGATTTTTTATTACCACCATTACTAAATGGTTGGCATGGAAAACCACCACATAAAATATCAAAATCTGGCATAGTTTTTTCATTTATATTTTTAATATCAACTATTGGTTCAATTCCAAAATTTGTTTTATATGTTTCACGACATTTTTTATCTATATCACACGCTAAAACACACTCACAATTTAAATTTTTTAATACGATATGAAATCCACCAATGCCACAAAATAAATCAATAAATTTCATTTTTGAATTTATAATAATATTTGTCATAATATTATTATATTATAAAATTATATTTTGTTTTAAATTTAATCAACTTTAATAAAAATTTATTCACCTTCTAAATCTTTATTAAGTTTATAAATATATTCATTTTGTTTCGCAATAGCTTGATTTATTTTTTCAAGTTGAGATAATTCATTAGACTCTTCTGATTCATTAATAGATATTTCTGTATATGGATTATAATCTGGTTTCATATAATATTCATTTGAATTATCTTTACAATATTGACATTGAAAATCAAATGAACAACACTCTTCATTTCTACAATTTGTTTCAGAATTACAGGTTCCTTTTGAACAACCACTTGGACAATTATTATTACTACCGTTTATAATAGTATTTGGTAAATTACGATAATTTTTGTCAACATTATATTCTACATATTCATATAAAAAGAAAATAGATATACAAACCACAATTATAAGTATTGAAATAACCATAAGCATTAAATAATAATTCATTTATATATTATCTTAAGAAAAAATTGATACTAATTATGTCAAACATTTTTATCATATTATAATAAATATGCAAAATGATTTAAACCATCTAATTGAAAATGAATACCTAGAAGACGGTTTCAACATTCTTTTGAAGAATAGTAAGGAAGCGTCTCTAATGTTTCAAAATATGGATTCGAAAACAGATAGAAATACAATGATTCACATTCTGGAAACTTTTGGTTTCCGTGAATGCAAAGAACATTTTACTCTGTTTTTTATTAATCCTGAGGTAAATGTTGGGTTCTTTGTGTCGCGTTGTAGTTGTTGCATAGATAATTACCAAAACGACGATGATTAAATAAACCAACATTAAACTTTTTTTTGAAAAAAAAGTTTTATAAATTATTCTCTATACAATATTTTCCTTAAATCATTCATTTTTTTATCAGTTATTTTGTTTTTTGAAAGCTCATGCATTGTAGAACCCGTTAATCTTTTGAGAATAAAATACATTGAATACATACCACATTCAGAATGTCCATATTGATGTCGTTTATCATTATAAATAATTTTGGGTTCAATACCAATTTTACTCATTTTTGTTGCAATTTCTTGAATAAAATTATTAATTAATTTAATTGGACGTCCACCATATGAATCAAAATAATCAATTTCACCATTTAAAATATCAATATATAAACCAACCCAATGTGTTCCCGGTCCAGTTGAAACATCAAAATTAAAAATTATACCTAATTTATGGATTCTTTTTTTTTTTAATTCTTTAAAATTTAATCCACTCAATTCACATTTTATACTAGTTGGACAATCAGATGGAACTGGTCCAAAAAAAACAAAATCTTTATATACTTTTTCTGCTTGAATCATAACTTTATATATATTAGTGTTATCTAACCATTCATATTGATTATTTTTCCATTCTTCTGGCATTTTTGGTTTAAACGTAAATAAATGAATTTCTGCGTCATTTAATTTTTTAATAGTTGAAATATTATCTAACCAACACGTTTCATTATTATTACATTTATTTGCTAATTTTATACGAATTAAATTCCATAATGTATCGGTTTTCATTTTTATATTATTTTTTTTTACTATATTTAATGATTTGCCAATTTTAAATAATGATTTTCTACTAAAACACGTTTTTGATTTTTTATTTATATGTGGAGAACATATATTATTTTTATTTGTAAATTTATCCATATAATATTATAAATAAAGAAATTTTATTTACATATTGTAAAAAATAATTTTAAAAATTAATTTTAATTCTACTTATTTTACTTTAGTGAATTTAGAACTAAATTTAAACATGAAATCTTGAGATAGCAGTCAATATGGTTAACAAATATTCTATATCGTTTTGAATTTAAAAAATTGAAAATAAATTTATAAGACTTTTTACATTATTAAATATAAATTATGCAAAATAATGCTCATTTATATTTATTAAAAAAGTATCAAATTGAACCAAAAAAATCTTTAAAATTTGAATCTAATAAAAAATTAACATTAAAAATAATTGAAAATACTTCAAATAAAAGCATGTATTGGTTAAGTATATGTTCTAATCCAACACTTACATTAGAAATGATTGAAAAATTTCCAAATAAACCATGGATATTTGGAAAAAATGGTATCTCATCTAATCCATCACTTAAACTAGAATGGATTGAAAAATTTCCTGATAAAAAATGGTCATTTGGACGATATGGTATATCATTTAATCCAGCACTTACAATAGAAATGCTCGAAAAATTTCCTAATGCAAATTGGGCTTTTGATATATATGGTTTATCTGGTATATCTGGTATATCAAATAATCCAGCACTTACCGTAGAAATGCTTGAAAAATTTCCTAATGCAAATTGGTTTTTTGGAAAAGGTGGTATATCATCAAATCCATCACTTACAGTAGAAATGCTTAAAAAATTTCCTAATGCAAATTGGTTTTTTGGAGAGGGTGGTATATCATCAAATCCATCACTTACTATAGAAATGCTTGAAATGTTTCCTGATAGAGCATGGTCGTTTCCATCTATATCACTTAATCATTCACTTACAACAAAAATGGTTAAAAAATTTCCAAATAAATGTTGGATAGGTGAATATTTATCATGTAATCCAGCATTAACATTAGAAATAATGAAACAACTTCCAGATGAAATATGGAATTTTGGAGGTATGAATGAAAGTATATCAGAAAATCCAGCACTTACTGTAGAAATGCTTGAGACTTTTTCAGATGAAGATTGGAATTGGTATAAAATTTCTTCAAATCCTTCACTAACAATAGAAATGATTGAAAAATTCCCAGATAAAGATTGGAATTGGGGGGAGATTTCATCAAATCCAAATATATCTATTGAATTTATTAATAAATATATAGATAATTTATGTATATATTCTTTATTAAATAATAAATTAACTTATGTAAATAAACAATTAAACGAAATTGTGAAAAACAAAATAAAATTATTTTATTATTTAAATTTTACTAAAATTTCATACGATATTAACAGATATTCTATATCGTTTTGAATTTAAAAAATTGAAAATAAATTTATAAGACTTTTTATATTATTAAATATAAATTATGCAAAATCAACCACTTTTGTATTTATTAAAAAAATATCCAAATAAATATTTTAAATTAAATTTACCTTCTAATCAATCAAAAACACTTACATTAGAAATAATTGAAAAAAATCCATTTACTTACAGAGATTCTATAGAAATATCTTGCAATCAAACTCTTACATTAGAAATGATTGAAAAATTTCCACATAAGCGTTGGAAATTTGGTTCGAATGGTATATCATCTAATCCATCACTTACTATAGAAATGCTTAAAAAATTTCCTAATAAAGATTGGGATTTTAGTAGATATGGTATATCATCTAATCCAGCACTTACTATAGAAATTCTTGAAAAATTTCCTGATAAAGATTGGGATTTTAGTAGATATGGTATATCATCTAATCCAGCACTTACTATAGAAATTCTTGAAAAAATTCCTAATAAAGATTGGTGCTTTTATGGTATATCATCTAATCCAGCACTTACTATAGAAATTCTTGAAAAATTTCCTAATAAAGATTGGGACTTTCGTTGTATATCATTAAATCCAGCACTTACTATAGAAATTCTTGACAAATTTCCTAATCAAGATTGGAACTTTGATTATTCGTTAAAATATAAACCTATAGAATTTATTGAAAATTTTATTGAACAATTTGTTGTAAAATATCCTAATATAAATATATATTATCCATGTATTATTGAAAATAAACCTATAGAATTTATTGAAAGATTAATTGAAAAATTTCCTAATATATTTAGAATAATAGAGGATAGAAATAGACCTATAGAATTTATTGAAAGAATTCTTAATAAATTTCCAAATATATATTGGAACCAATATGCAATGTTTTATCAAAAAACAATAGAACAAATTGAAAATATTATTAATAAATTTCCAAAAAGATTTTGGAAATGGGATGATATATTATATTATGATCTATCAATAGAATTTATTGAAAATATTATTAATAAATTTCCAAATAATAATTGGAATTGGAATTTAATTTCTAGAAATAAAAATATTACATTAGAATTTATTGATAAATATATTGATAAAATTAATTTTGATTGTTTATGTGAAAATAAACTTAGTTATGTAAGTAAACAATTAAATAAAATTATGAAAACTAGAATAAAATTATTTTATTATTTAAGTTTTGTTAAAATTCCATATGATATTCAACGAAATTGTATATATTATTGATTAAAAATTGGAAATACAATATCGAATAATATCATTACAAATTTTATAATTTAATTTTAAATAATAATATAATTTAATTTTTTTATTTATTATTATAATTTGTTTATTATAATACGTTAATTCATTTTTTGATAAATATCCAAAATCAATTTCATTAATATTTTGTTCTATAAATTCCATCGTTATATTCGGATTTAATGAAATTAATTTCATATTCCATAATTTATTTTTTTTATTAATTATAAATTTCATCGTTATATTTTTATTTTCTGATAATATTTCCCAATCCCAATCTTTATCAATATATTTTTCAATTAATTCTTCAGTTATATATAAACTTTCTGATAATAATTTAAAATTTGGAGTTTTATTTGGACAATTATTTATATATATTTCAATAAATTCAATATATCCATTTGGATTATTTAATATAAAAGACCATTCAATATTTAATTTACTAATTAAATATTTATTAATAAATTCTATAGTTAAATTTTTATTCAATAATATATTATTCATATTCCAAGGTAGTTCCATATTTTTTTCTATATCATTCATAGTTATATTTTTATGTTGCGATAAATATTCCCAATTCCATTGTTTATCAATATTTAATAAAATAAATTCCATAGTTATATTTGGATTATATGATATACTTTTCCAATCCCATTGTTCATTCTTATTTGTTTGAATAATTTCTGGTGTAATATTTATATTAGATGAAATAAAAAACCAATCCCATGGTTTTGTAATATTTGATTTAATAAATTCATATGTGATATTTGGATTACATGATAAACCATACCAATTCCAATTGTAATTAATATATTTTTGAATAAATTCAGTTGTTATATTTGGATTAAAGGATAACCAATTTAAATTCCATGGTTTATTTATATATTTTTCAATAAAATAAAGTGTTATCTTTGAACTTGACGAAATAAAATTCCAATTCAACAATTTATCTAAATGTTTCTCTATATATTTTATATCTATATTTGGATTTTCAATTATTGATTTCCAATCATATGGTTCAATTGTTTCAAATGTAATATTTTTATTTTGAGTTAAATATGATAAATTCCAGTTTTTATCTGGATATTTATTAAATAAATATAAAAGCAAATTTTTAGGTTTCATTATTTATAATGAAAATATAATCTTTATATAGTCTTTATATTGTGAAACATAACATAATTTAATATTATATGTCTATTCACATCGTTTGATATTTTATATTTTAAATAATAAAATAATTGTATTCTAGCATGTTTTTTAACTAATTTATTATGATAAATAAATTCATTTCCAGATAACAAATCAAAATCAATTCTATCAATATATTTTTCAATAAATTCTAATGTAATATTTGGATTTATTGATATATCTTTAAACGACCAATCTTTTTCAATATGTTTTTCAATAAATTCAAATGTAATATTTGGATTTTTAGTCATTTCATTCCAATTCCACTTAAAATCTAAATGATTTTCAATAAATTCTAACGTTATTGCCTGATTAGATGATAGTTCATACCAATCCCACATTAAATGACTATATTTTTCAATTACTTTAAGTGATATATTAATATTTTGTGATAAATAATCAATATCTAATCCATTATATTCATTTAATAAATGATAATATTTTTCAAAAAATTCTAATGTTATATATGAATATTCTGATATGCGTTCCCACCGTAAATTTTGATTAGGATGTAGATTTTCAATAAAATCTAATGTTAATGGTTTATATCCTGATAAGGCATATAAGTCCCATGGTTTATTTAAATTTTTTTTAATTATATCTAACGGTATATCTGTATACAATGATATTTTCACCCAATTTAATGGTTTATCTGAAAAATATTCAATCATTTCCATTGTAAAATTAGGGTCTTCTGATATGCTATCCCAATTCCAATGGTAATCTGGATATTTTTTAAGTAATTCAAATGATATTTTTCCTAGCATATGCAATCTACGTTGAAAAGAAGGTTCTTGCATATATTTTTCAAAAATATTTAATGGAATTTTTTTTGAAATTTTGTTTGAATAATTAAAAGAAAATAAACTATAATAAAAAATTATTTTTTCTTTAATTTTTTCTTCAAAAAAAGGTAACATATCATCTGTAATCGGATTAATGTTTTCTAATAATTTCTCATAATTCCATTGTTTATCTGGAAAATGTTTCACAATTTCTAATGTAATATTTGGGTTTAATGATAAATTATACCAATTTTGTTTTGTTTTTAGATATTTTTCAAATGTTTCAATAAATTCAATATCAATATTTGTATTTATTTTTAATAAATCATTGAAATATGGATATATATATTTGAAATATTTTTTAATAAATGAAATAGATAGCGATGCATTTCTTGATATTTTACTCCAATTCCATTTATTATTTGGATATTTATATAATAAAAATCTTAATAGGTTTTTAATAATCATAATTAATATTATTATCTTGATTTATTATTATAATTTTTCTGTCAATTTTTTTTAATTTTTGAAAAATTATCTAAATTAATAAGATGTTATATGTCTATTCAAATCGTTTGATATTTTATATTTTAAATAATAAAATAATTGTATTCTAGCATGTTTTTTAACTAATTTATTATGATAAATAAATTCATTTCCAGATAATCCATTAAAATCTATTTTATCAATATTCCTTTCAATAAATTCTAATGTAATATTCGGATTTTTAGAAATTTCATACCAATCAATATCTTCATCAATATGCTTTTCTATAAACTCAAATGTAATATTTGAGTTTTTAGTTATTTCGTTCCAATCCCACATGAAATCCATATGTTTTTCAATAAATTCTAACGTTATTATTGGATTACATGATAAAAATGTCCAATTCCAATCTAAATAATTATATTTTTCAACTACTTCAAGTGATAGATTAATATTTTGTGACAAATTATTAATATCTAATCTGTTATTACCATCGTCAAATCTATAATATTTTTCAAAAAAATCTAACGTTATATATGATAACTTTGATATATATTTCCAAGATAAATTCTCAGAAAGATGAATTTTTTCAATAATATCTAATGATAATGGTGTATTTTCTGATAATAGATACCAATTCCATGGTTTATTTAAATTTTTTTCAATTATATCAAGTGGTATTTTTGAATAATATGATATTATATTCCAATTTAATGGTTTGTTTGAAAAATATTCAAATATTTCTTTTGTAAATATAGTACCATATGAAATATTTTCCCAATTCCATTGTTTATTTGGATATTTTTTAAATAATTCAAATGGTATATTTCGATATATATGTATACGCGCTAAATGCCTTTGAAAATCAATATCATGAATATATTTTTCAAAAATATTCAATGAAATTTTTCTCATATTATTATCAAAACATAATAAAGACTCATAAAATTTAATTTTATTACTAATTTTTTCTTCAAAAAAATGTAACATATCATAAGTAATTGTATCAATATTTTGTAATAATGCACAATAATCCCATGGTTTATCAGGAAAGTCTTGCACAATTTTTAGTGTAATATGTTTATTGGTAGATAAACAACATTTCCATTGTTCGTCGGTTATGTGTTTTTCAAATATTTTAATAAATTTAATATTAATATTTTTACTAATATTTAATAATATATTAAAAAATGAGTATAATTCCATTAATATTTTTTTATTTTTTTTAATAAATGAGATTGGTGTATTTGGATTTAATCCGATTTTAAACAAATCCCAATCATATTCTGGATAGTTTTGTAATAAATACCTTAATAGGTTTTTAGTAATCATAATTACATTAATAAATTATTTAATCTTATAAAATTTGTGTCAATTTTTTTATATAAATTTTGATAATATATATCGTTGAATATCTTTTATTAGATTAATATAATTGAAATAATAAAGTAATTGTATTATTTTTTTTTTAACTAATTTATTATGATAAATAAATTTATTTTCAGATAATTTTTTAAAATCAATTTTCTTAATATACTTTTCAATAAATTCTAATGTAATATTTGGATTTTTAGAAATTTCACTCCAATCCCAATTTTCATTAATATGTTTTTCTATAAACTCACATGTAATATTTGGATTTTTAGTCATTTCATTCCAATTTCATTGAAAATCAATATGATTTTCAATAAAATCTAATGTTATTGCTCGATTCTTAGATAAAACATACCAATCCCACTCTAAATAATTATATTTTTTAATTATTTCAAGTGATATATTAGGATTTTCTGATAAACAATCAATATTTAATCCAATATCACCAGAATTATCATCATGATAACTCCATGATTCATAATATTTTTCAAAAAATTCTAATGTTATATTTGATAATTCTGATATACGACTCCATCTAATACTAGTTTTAGGTATGATTTTAATAAAATTAAATGTAAATGGTATATTTAATGATAATCCATATAAATCCCATGGTTTATTTAAATTATATTTAATTATATTTAACGGTATTTTTGTATAACATGATATAGCTGTCCAATCCAATTGTTTATTCGAAAAATATTCAAGCATTTCTAATGTAAAATCTGTATGTTTTGAAATATTTAACCAATCCCAATTTTTATTTGGATATTTTTTAAGTATTTCAAATGGAATATTATGATAACATAATTGATATATAAAAAAATCATCATCTATATATTTTTCAATAATATTTAATGAAAGATTATGTTTATTTTTTAATAACCAATGATATAAAGATGTTTTATCTAATTTTTTTTCAAAAAAAGGCAACATATCATACGTTATATTTATATTTTTTAAAATATATCCATATTCCCATGGTTCATTAGAAAAATGTTTTACAATTTCAAAAGTAATATTTGGATTTGCTGATAGACTTTCCCAATTTTGCTTCCATATATTTTTTTTTTCTGGTAGACATTTTTGCAACGTGCTTGTGGTTATTATATATTTTTCAAACATTTCAATAAATTTAATATTTATATTTAAGTTGTTTCTTAATAAATTATTAAAATATGGTAATATTTTTTTAAAATATTTTTTAATAAATGAAATTGTTATATTTGGATTTGACGAAATAGCTGCCCAATTCAAATTTTCATTTGGATATTTATTTAATAAATATTTAGGTAACATAATTATTACAATATTAAATATAAGTCTGATATTTATTTATTCAATTTTTTATTTAAACAATGATAATATATCATTTCCATATTTTTCAATAATAATTTTACCAACGCCTTTTATATTTTCTAAATCAATTTTTGTTTTAGGATTTTTGATAATAATTTGGTCAATTACATTATTTTTTAATATACAATATTGTGGTAAATTCATCTTAACAGACATATTTTTCCGCCATACTAATATTTTTTCTTTTAATTCATTCATTGATTTATGAGGTGTTTTTTGAGATAAATCGGGTGATGATTTATTGATAGTTTTTTTTTTCAATAATTTATTAAGCATTATACGAAATTTAATTATTTTTACAAATCGTTCTAAAATGACTAGTGATTTACATATACTATCTTTATTATTAATATACCAATCATTTCCTATTGAATTTATTTTAAAATATGACCCCCATCCAGATTTAATATTATATTCATTTATTAATCCATCATGTTGAAGGTTTTCAACTTTTTTTTTAACAAAATCTTCATTATAATTTTCTAATTTGCCATAAGTATCTAATGACCGCATTTTAGGTGTTATTTTCTTACTTTTACTACCTCTTAATAATAAAGATAATGATTTCATACCAATTCCAGTATCTAATTTAACAATTGTATCAATTATTATATAATTACATATAATTATATTATCATTTTGAATATTTTTAGGTTTTAATATATTATTATTATTATTATTATTATTTCTTAAACAATTATCACATTTTGAACAAATATCAACTTTATCTCCGAAATAATTACATATAAATTGCATTCTACATTGGATAGATTTAATAAATTTTTCTAAATCATTTAATTTATCACGTTCTGTATTTTTAGCAACAATATTCATATCAGAGTTTTTAATATGATAATTACTTATTGCAAAATCACGTTTTGACCAAAATACATAACAATCTACCATTCCACCATTACGTCCACCTCTACCAACTTCTTGATAATAAGATTCGATATTATCAGAAATACCATAATGAATAATCAAATGAATATTTTTATCATCTATTCCCATACCAAATGCAATAGTTGCAACAATTACATTTAATTCACAATCTCTATATTTTGTTTGAACATTAATTCTACTTTCTGCATCTAATCCTGCATGATAATATGTGCATTTAATTCCAAATTTTTTATTTAATTCATTTGATATAGTTTCTGTATCTTTTCTAGATTTACAATAAATAATTGCTTTAGATTTATCTGTTAAATTATCTAAAAACTTTTTAATTTTTAATATATCTGTGTGAACATTACTTGATTTATCATAAATTTTTATTTTAAGATTATCTTTATACATATTTTCTTTAATAATTACTGGATTTTTAAAATTAAGTTTTTTAATTATTTCGACAATCATTGGTTGTGTTGCAGTTGCAGTTAATGCTAAAACAAATATAGGTTTTTTATATTTATCTATCCATTCTTTAATAACATACATATTATTATAATCTTTACGAAAATCAGACCATGTACATACACAATGACATTCATCAATTGCAATCATAGATATTCTATTATATTCTATTAATGATCTTATATAAAATTCATTTTTAATAAATGATTCTGGTGAAAAATAAATAATATGTGCTTTTTCACCTTTTAATATATTACTATATTCAATTTGCCCTTCTGTTCCACTAAAAGGTTTATTATTACTATTAAATATTAATGTATTAATATTTTTTTCTCTTAATTTATTTGCTTGATCATCCATTAATGAAATCAATGGAGATATAACAATAACATTTTTATTTTTTAATAAAAATGGAACAATATAACATAAACTTTTGCCATAACCAGTTGGTAAAATTGCGATTGTATCTTGTTTCTCTTTTTTTAAAAAGAGATTAATAATTTCTTTTTGTTTTGGTTTAATTGTTTTAATATCTAATTTTGTAAGGATATCTTTAATATTTATTTTATTTACCATAAATAATTATTATACTTATAATATAAATAAAAATAATTTATAAAAAAAAAAAATCAATTTTATTTTTAATATTATAAAAATAAAATTGATTTTTTATTATTTACTTTTATATTATTATATTATTATAATATATTATGCAAACATTTATAAAAGATTATATAAAAGTAAATAGTTCAACTGATAAAATTATGGGTGGAAATGATTCACCTAAAATAGTTCATGTATTTACTGATGGAAGTTGTTATAATAATTCTAAAAAAAGTAAAAAAAGTGCTGCAGGGATAGGTATTTTTTGGGGAGATAATGATTATAGAAATTTATCTGAACCATTTTTTATTGAACCGATTACAAATAATAGAGCTGAAATATATGCAGTTATTAAAGCAATTGAAATTTTTTCAATTAGTTATGACCAAAAATGTTCAAAACAAACATTACAAATTAATTCAGATAGTGAATATTTAATAAATACTATGACAAAATGGTATAAAAAATGGAAACAAAACGGTTGGAAAAAAAGTGATGGAAAAGACCCATTAAATTTAGATTTATTATGTCATTTAGATAATATCATTGAAAAACATAAAAATTGTTTTAATATTTATTATAAACATGTTCCTGCACATCGTTCTGAACCATCTGATAAAAGTTCAATAAAATATTTTGAATGGTATGGTAATAATAAAGCGGATGCAATGGCGAAAGCAGGAACTGAAAAATTTCTTACAAAAGGATATTGTAAATAATACAAAAAATAATATTAGTTAATATTATTATGAAACATCAATTATTTAGATTATTGCCTTCTAGGGAATTTGTTAAAAATTATTTACAACTTTTTATACCAACTGGATTTGACATATATTATCAATTTTATAAACAAAATATTATAGATAAAAATGTTATAAATAAAATGAATATATCATATTTTAAAAATAATTTCAAAAAATATTATTTACCATGTAAATATAATAAATATTTTATAAAAATTAATGAAAAAAATGCTATAACAATTTTAAGACAACTTTTAAAAATATACGGATATAATATATCATCAAAAGAAAAATATGAAAGAGGAAATAAATATTTAGTATATAATTTAGTAAAAATATTTAATATTGAAAATTATAATGCAAATATAAACAAATTAAATTTTGATTAAATTTGTATTAAAAATTGTATTTAAAATTTTTTTCTTAATAATATTAATGACTAAACAATATGATTTAAATAATATAATTAAAACATCTTTCCCATTTATTAATAACCCAAGAAACCCAAAATATTCGTTCAAAATAAATATATCAAAAAAAAATAAAATAAATTCATCCAAAAACATGCCTAACAAAAATAAAAACAATTTTTCAATACCAAATCAACCACAAACAAACTCATTTAAAAACATACAAAACTTATTTTCAACATCAAACTCATCCACTAACATCCCTAAAAACAATCAAAACAAATTTCCAATGCCATCATTTCCAATACCAAATCAACAACCAACAAACTCATCCACCAACATCCCTAAAAAAAATCAAAACAAATTTTCAATGCCAAATCAACAAGCAACAAACTCATCAACAAACATTCCTAAAAAAAATCAAAACAATTTTTCAATGCCAAATTCATCCACAAACATGCTTAAAAAAAATCAAAACAATTTTTCAATGCCAAATCAACAACCACCAACAAATTTATCTAAAAACACATTCCCAATGAATATGTCAAATCAACAACCATCAATAAATATATCAAATCAACAACCACCAACAAATTCATCTAAAAACACATTCCCAATGAATATGTCAAATTCATCTAAAAACACATTCCCAATGAATATGTCAAATCAACAACCACCAACAAATTCATCTAAAAACACATTCCCAATGAATATGTCAAATCAACAACCACCAACAAATTCATCTAAAAACACATTCCCAATGAATATGTCAAATTCATCTAAAAACACATTCCCAATGAATATGTCAAATCAACAACCACCAACAAATTCATCTAAAAACACATTTCCAATGAATATGTCAAATCAACAACCACCAACAAATTCATCTAAAAACACATTCCCAATGAATATGTCAAATCAACAACCACCAACAAATTCATCTAAAAACACATTCCCAATGAATATGTCAAATCAACAACCACCAACAAATTCATCTAAAAATACATTCCCAATGAATATGTCAAATCAACAAGAAACAATAAATTTATCTAAAAATACATTCCCAATGAATATGTCAAATCAACAACAACAACAAACAAATTCATCTAAAAACACATCTAAAAACACATCTAAAAACACATCTAAAAACACATCTAAAAACACATTTTCAATGAATTTATTTAATTCTAATAAAAATAAATCAACTAGAAATGCACCAAATGCACCAAATATACAAAATAAACAAAATGCATCAAATGGAATAAATATGCAAAATAATGGTAATACTAATATTTATAATAAAAGTAAAAATCATTTTTTTATAGGATATAAATTAGATAATAACACTGCAAATCAATTAAAAAAAATCCAAGGTGCATTTTTAAAGAGATATCAAATAAATAATGTTAAAAAAGTTAGAACATTTCATATAAGATTTGCATATTTAGGGTATATAAATGATGAAATTTCAATAAGTTTTTATAATTATTTAACACCATTAATAAATGCAGTAATTAATAAATTTAAACCGCTTGATTGTAATTTATTGAATTTAGAATTTCATGGTAAAAATTCAGTATATAATAAAATTGTTTTAAAATTTAATAATAAATTTTTAGATATTATTAAAAAATATTTAAGAAAATATGGAACAGATAATGTATTTGGAAATAGCATAGATAATATATCAGATTTACATATAAATTTAATTACATTTAATAAATCTGATAATAAAAATAATTTAGAAAATATTAAAAAAGGTGCAAAAGAATTTAAAATTTATTCAAGTAATTTCAAAATTAATTCATTAGAATTATTAAAAGGAGAAACAACTATTTTACGTTCAGGACAACCATCAAAAAATGATGAAATGTTTATAGACCAATTAGAAAAATATACTAAAAATTTTAAAGGAAATTTGTAAATTAAAATTGCATTTTTAATTTTTTATTTGCACTTTCATATTCATCATATACATAATCAATTCTTTGACTATTAGATTTAATTTCTTCTTGTAAAATACTATATTTATTAAGTATTGAATCATATTTTGTATTTAAATTATTAATAAGTATTGTTAAATTTGTAGAACTATCATTATTACAACATTCGCTTTTCGGTTGGGATGGAGGTTGGGATTCTGATTCTGAGAGTTGCATTGTTAAATTTTCATATTTATTACTTAATTTAATTGAAATCCATAAAATAATAATTAATAAAATAATTATATATAATATTTTGAACATATTCTATATAATATTTATATTTATATTTATATTTTTAATATATTAATAATTATAAAATCTTTTTTTATAATATCATATTTTTTAATATTAATTTTGATAATTAATCCATTAACATTTGATTTAATTAATGATTTAATTATATTTTTATTATCATATGAAATTATTTTGCAAATAACATCTCCAATTTTAATAAAATTATTAAGAGTTATATATATATCTAATATTTCACAATTTGAATTACTTTTTATATTATATACATTAATTAATTTTTTTGTATCATTTATTAAAACATTATCTTTTTCTTTATTAAAATTAATAATTATATTATTTTTATAATTAATAAAATCATCTATATTATTTATAAAAAAATTTCTATATTCATAAATATTAAATAAAATATTTTTAATATCAATATAATATGTTCCTAAATTAAAATGATTTATAATTGAATAAAAAACATCTTTATTAATTAATTCAAAATTAATTATATCAAACCTTTTCAATATAAATGATTTATTTTGTTCTATAAAAATCGGTATAGTTTTACCTATAATTGTATTTGTTTGTTTACTATAAGATTCATTATTATAATGAATATTGCTAAAAAATTTACCAATACTTATAGTTCCATTTTTAACTTTTTGATTAATATCTCTGTCAATTAATGTTAAACGAGTTCTTGGGTCATATGGAATTAAAGAGAAAGTATTAGGATTGATTGAATTAATATCTAATACAATAAATTTCATATTATTAATAAAGTTTTTAATAGATAATTTATTTTTAATATTATTTATTTTTAATATAGATTTTAAATATTTATTGTCTGAAAAATATGTTTTATCAAGTAAAATTGGTAATTTTATTTCTCTTGTTTCAATATTATTTTCTATTAATATTTTTTTTTCAATATCATATATATCAAGAACTAATTTATCTCTATTAATATTATTACATTTAATTATATATGAATTTAATCCAAATACAAATGAGGTTATATTAATATAATTTATTTTATTATTTAATATATATTTTTCTACAATTTTTTGTCTGAATGAATATTCAATAAATAAATTATCTTTTAATAATGAATCTTTGTTTTTTGTATAATCTATTAATATATGATTATCTCCCATTAATCTTATTTCAATATTAATTAAATTATTTTTATCAAATAATGATAACATAACAAGTTTTGTTTCATTTATTCCATCTAATATCATTTTTTTTTCTAAAAACCCTTTTTTATAATTAATAATATTATCAATAACTTTTTTTAAATATAATGAATAACTTAAACTAACTTTTGTAAAATTTATTATTGACAAATTTATTATATAATTTAATCTCCATAATTCACTAGAAATTATTGTAAAAATTGATAATCCATCATAATAATCATAATTATTACTAGTTACAATAATTAATCCCATTTTATTTAAAATAACCGAACCTTTACAATATCTATATTTTTTATCTTTAATTAAAATAGAATCATATAATTCACTTAAATGTTTATTTCTTAAAATAATTTTATCACTTTCTATTTTATATACATTAAAATTATTTTTATAAATAAAATCAAGAATATTTTCATTAAATTTATCACTAAAAGATGATTCAATAATTTTTAAATTAAAATTACTATTTATATTTGGTATAATGATTTTTAAATTATCAATATTATTAATATTATTAATATTATCAATATTAGATTTATTATAAAAAATTTTCATAAATTTTTTTATATCAATTTCGCAAAAACCATTTAAAATAGATAAATAATTTAAATTATTATTATTATCAATATTTTTAATTGATAAAATATCGCCTTTTAAAACTTGAATTATATTATATGTATTTTTAATATTATTTCCAACACGTAATTCAATATTTTTTGTTGAACCAGTTATACATATAAATGCATTATTTGTAAAAAATAATTCGATATCATTTTGAATTTGTATAATATTCTCATTATTTTTATTACCAATTATATAATTTGATATTTTAGAATTATAATCATCTAATATAAAATTATCATTACACTTACCAATTTTTATATTTGATAATTCTGATGGATTTAAAATATTAATAATATTTATTTCATCTTTATTATATAGATTTCTTATATATGTTTTATCATTAAATATATATTTAATGTCGTTATAACAAAATTCTTTAAATAAAATATTTGTTGTTAATTTTAAAAGAATTAAAATATCATTATTTAATTCGGTTCTTTCTTTAAAATGTATTTTTTTTGTAATATTATTCTTATAAAATTGTAAAAAATCATTAGAATTAAAAATTAATTCAGTCATTATAATTAAATTTTTTTTAACCTTAATATTTATAGCATTATTATTATTATTATTAAATTTAATTTCATATAAATCTATGTTAAATATATCTTTGAATAAATATTGATATTTTAATAATTTATCAATTGTATGTAAAGAATAAAAAAATATATTTTTTCGCATAATTATAAAATCAATACATCCAAATGATAATTTAAAATATTCAGCTATATTTTTAACATCATTTTTAACAATATCATTCAAAAAAAAATCAGAAGATATTAATATTATATCTTTTCCTAATATTGAATATAATACATTATAACATTCTAAAATTTGAAAATGTCCATTGATATTAACAAAATATACTTTAATTTTAATAAATTCATTATTTATTATTTGTAAATATAATTCATTACTAAAATTAAAATAATCTTTATAAATAACTAAATCATTTACATTATCTATTTTTTGTAATATTTTATTTCCATTTTTAAGTAATAATGGGAATTTCATATCAATTGACTCTATTACTAAATTATTATAATCAATATAATATTTACTTTTTTTTAAAACAGGAATTTTGATAGTTGAAGATATTATCCTATCTATATCTTTTTTAAAAAATATTTTATCATTTATAATATTTATATTATTTATCTTACATTCATTATAAAAATTCAAGTTTTTAACTAATATATCATTAGAAATAATATAAAGATTATATATACTTAATTTTTGCATTTCTTTTATAATTAATTTATAATTTTGTCCAAAATAAATTTTAAAATAATCTTTTAAAAATAATTCTAAAGAATTTTCTAATTTATTGGAACTATATATATATAATAAAGGTTTTTGTTTAATATACATATTAATCTAATATATCAATTAAAGATTTTTTTAAATTTTTTTTAATAACAGTTTCAACTTTAGATTTAAACATAAATGGTTTCATTAATTCAAAAACAGTTGATAATATTGATTTTTCTTTTAAAACATATATTTTATGTATAATAAATTCTAATAAATGTATATTTTCTTTAAAATATAATAATTCATTATTAATTATTTTAAATAAACTATTCTCTAAAGAATTCATGTCAATTATTATATACATTTTTCTATTTAATTCTTTATAAATTTTATTATATAATTCTAATAAATCATTTCTATAATTTATATAATTATCATCATAATTTATTGAAAGTATTTTAATATATAAAATTATTTTATCATCTTTATTATATAATTCGTAAATTTCATACAAATTATGATTTACTAATTTAGTCATGTATATTTATAGAATAATTTAAAAAAAATCTATTTTAATCCAATCCGAATTTTTTTTATAAAATTTAATAATAATTCTAAATAACATTTTAGAATTATTATTTTATATAAGTTTTCATCAAGAATTCAAGCAAAAAAAAAAATCAAATATATTTGCTAAGTTCGCTATATATTTTAGTAATATTATCGGTTTTACCTAATTTATATACATTATGTTTATCATAAGATATATTATTTCTAATATAAATATATCCATAGTTCATATTACGCCTTTTTCACTGTTATAGAAAAAATAAATCAATTTTTTCTATTAAATAAAAATATTCATATTATTATAATGAATAAAATAAAAAATAAACGTATATTAAAAAATAATGCTATTGGTGGATATATATATGATAAAACACAAAATAAATGGAAATGGAAATTATTTGGAAAACAAAACGGTGGTGTAAAATTACCACGTGAACTAGAAAAAGAAATATTATCATATGTAGATTGTGAAAGTTTTTACAAAAGTTTATTAGAAATTTACATAAATAATAAGCCTTTATATAGATCTTTATTTACAAATGAGAGTTTTATTGATAAATTAGTTATTTGCACAATTCAGTGGAGACAATTAATTTCTAGCATGTATACACATCCTTTTGAAAATATTTATAAGGGATTTGGACTTAAAAAAAATAATTTAATTTGGTATAAAATGCCCGGAAGTAAATATATTTCTGGAAAAGTTAG
>Ga0247843_1004418_pt1 | contig 21103 bp, 20 predicted proteins | sample LaCruzMarch2017__FD_192420 | JGI IMG/M metagenome (GOLD analysis project Ga0247843, IMG submission 192420) | Freshwater microbial communities from meromictic Lake La Cruz, Castile-La Mancha, Spain - LaCruzMarch2017_8m | ecosystem: Environmental > Aquatic > Freshwater > Lake | place: Spain...
AGAAAGAGAGAGAGAAAGAGAAAGAGAAAGAGAAAGAGAAAGAGAAAGAGAAAGAGAAAGAGAAAGAGAAAGAGAAAGAGAAAGAGAAAGAGAAAGAGAAAGAGAAAGAGAAAGAGAAAGAGAAAGAGAAAAAAGAAAGGAAGAAAGAGAAAGAGAAAGAGAAAGAGAAGAAAGAAAGGAAGAAGGAGAAAGAGATAGAAAAGATAGAGAAGGAGATAGAGAAGGTGAAAGTAAAGATGATAAAGGTGATAAAGGTGATAAAGGTGAAGGAGAAATAGAAAGAGAAAGAGAAAGAGAAAGAGAAAGAGAAAGAGATAGAGAAAGAGAAAGAGAAAGAGAAAGAGATAGAGAAAGAGATAGAGAAAGAGATAGAGAAAGTATTGAAAAATATTTATTACAAATTATAGAAGATATGAGGAAGTTGAATGAGACTCAAAATCTTCAACATTTAGAAAACGAAAAAATTCGAAATGAATTTTTAAAAATTATAGAAACTCATAAAAACGATATTTTAGATATACTGAAAAAATCACAAGAAAGGAACGATAAACATTTGACTGATATTATCAAAGAAAATGATAAACATAGAGATGAACTTATCAAAGAAAATGATAAACATAGAGATGATATTTTAAATATTATAAAAGGTATTGGAGAAAATAATAAACCAGATGAAATAATGAAAGATGTTTTAAATTTAATCAGTGATAATTTCAATAAAATGTTAGATATACTTAAAGAAAGTAAAACAGAAAAAACAAGTGACATTATTCTAAATATAAATCGTGAAAATGAAAAACATAGAGATGACATTTTGAAAATAATAACTGATATGGAAAAAAAAATAAAGGATGATAATGAAAAAAAAAATTCAGATATTTTAAATCAACTAAAAGAACAAATATCTAAACTATCAGACTTGAAAATTGGTGAAAATATCAGTAAAAAATTGGATGAAGTAATAGGCGAAATAGGAAGCGGAAAAGAAACATTTAAGGAAATGATTGGAGAAATATCAGATATAAAAAATCATTTGGTACTTATTTTAGATAATTTAAGAAAAGAAAAAAATAATAATAATAAAACGGATAAAATGGAAGAACCAAAAAATGATTCGGGAGAAAAAATTACCGCAACTGGTGTAACTGGCGGAATTCATGTTTCTGTAAATTTAGGTGATTTAGGAAAACGGATAGAAGAGTTGGTTTCGAAACAAGGAGACATTGTGAAAACCGAAAAAGATATAAATGAAGAGTTGACAAAAACAAGCAAAGAATTAGCCGACTGTGTGAAATCAAAAGCAAGAGAAGTTCAACCTTTAAAAGATAAGATTACTGATTTACAAAGTCAATTAGATGAAGCTCAAAAAGCAAAAGCAATGAGCGAAACAGAACTTCAATCTCGGATTGCTGTTTTACAAAGTCAATTAGATGAAGCTCAAAAAGAAAAAGCAAAAGCAAAAGCAATGAGCGAAACAGAACTTCAATCTCGGATTGCTGTTTTACAAAGTCAATTAGATGAAGCTCAAAAAGCAAAAGCAGCGAGCGAAACAGAAGCTCAGTCAAAAATTGCTAGTTTAAATAGTAAACTTCTAGTCGAAACAAATAAATCGACAGAAGCTGAAAAAATAAAAGAAAATATTGAATCTTTAGAAAGACAGCTAGAAGGAGCTGAATTAGCGAAAACAAAGAACGAAACAGAAGCTGAAGCTCAATCAAAAATTGTTGCTTTAGAAAAACAGATTACTGGTTTAGAAAGTGAACTAAAAGAAAAAGCATCAAAATCAAATGAAGTTCAACCTTTTAAAGATAAGATTAGTTATTTAGAAAGTCAACTAGAAGCTGAAAAAACGAAAGCAGCGAAAGAAACAGAAGAAGCTCAAACAGCAAAAGAAGCGAAAGAAAAAGAAGCTCAATCTCTGATATCTAATTTAGAAAGTAAACTTCTAGTCGAAAAAAATAAATCGATAGAAGCTGAAAAAATAAAAGAAAAAGAAGCTGAAATAAAAGAAAAAGAAGCTGAAATAAAAGAAAAGATTGCATCTTTAGAAAAACAACTAGAAGTAGCTGAATTAGAGAAAACCGCGATACAAATAGAAGCTCAATCAAAAATTGTTGCTTTAGATAATAAACTATTGGAAGCTACTTTAACTAAAGAAACTGAAGTTCAACCTTTTAAAGATAAGATTGGTGATTTAGAAAGTGAACTATCAGAAGCAAAATCAAAGAAATCAGAAGAAGTTAAAACTTTAAAAACACAGATTGGTGATTTAGAAAGTAAACTATCAGAAGCAAAATCAAAGAAATCAGAAGAAGTTGAAACTTTAAAAACTAATAACGAAAGTCTTCTTGAAAAATTAAATTTTTTTAAAGAAAAACTTGAAGAATCTGAAAGATTGAAAGAAGAAAAAATTAAAGAATTAATTCAAAATATGTCTGCTTTAAAAAGTCAACTTGACGAATCTAGAAAATTAAAAATAGAAGTTGATAGTGAGTTAGAAAAAGCTAGAATAGAACTTTCATCTTATAAAAAAAAATTATTACAAATATTTCAAACAAATTTTGCAAAAGATACGACTGATGTTAATGATGAAAATGTGCTAGAAAAAATAACAGAAAAGCTCACAGACTACGGTAAATTAGATGAACAATTCAAAGAAATACAAAAAATAAATGTTACTTTACGTTTAAATTCAGATAATAATAATGTATTTAAATATAGTGACATATTAGAAATTCCTGGAGAAGACAATGCTTTTATAAATATTCCAAATATTCCTAATGTATCAGAATTTAAAAAGGAATTTCAAAATTATATGAAAAATTTCAAAAAAAAAAAATTACCTATAGAAGATTTATTAATAAGCATTGAAAACAATAATGAAGAAGTAGACTTTGACCATAGTATTATTAAAAGAAATTATGTTTTTCTTATAAAATATTTAATATTGATGTTTCGTTTTTATTCAAGGGATCCTCTTTTTATGAGATATCAATCTATTATTGGCCACGAAAAAATACATAAAGGAGATGATATTAAAAATTATGTTGTGTCTATTAACGTAAACATATCGGTGGGTATATTTAAAAAGTTATATACTTCTGATAATAGTCACCTTAAGAAAAAAATATCAGAAAAAACGAATGAAACACAAACATCAATTTACAATAATTTTAAAAATGATATTGAAAATTACATAAACGAATGGCAAGCTGGATCATTAAGTGAAAAAGAAGGTTTTATTCAAAAAACTGGTATATTTGATTCAATAAAAAAGGAAATTATTCCAAATTTGATAAAATACGAAACATTTAAAGAAATCATAGGAAATTTGTACTATCTAACAATCGAAAAAGTTAATTATCAAGTGATTTCAACTCAACTAATTAAATTAAAAATAATTAAAGGAGATGATAAGAGATTCGAACAAAAAAATGGTAACTATAATATTTCAACCGAAATTTTCTTAAATGATATAATGTTAACAATATTTAATACTGAAACTACTAGACTTCAAGAATATGAACTAATCCTAAGAATATTATTAGAATATAATTCAAATTTATTCAATAATTTAAACGTTCTTCATAGAATCAAAGAGCATTCAAACATGTTAGATGATATTGAAAAAACTCATTTGTCTCATAATGATAAAGTTCAAACAATTTTAAGAATAAGAGGAGATGGTTCAGCATCAGCGAATTGTCGATTTAATATAAAAAATGAAGATTCTATCGATAAAAATACTAGCACTATTGAATTGACATACAGTGCGATAAATAAACAAGTCTATAATTTTAATAAAGATGATAATGTCAGATTCGATGAAGTGAAATATTATACAAGTGACGAAAAAAATGCTAGTGTTCCGCAGCAAACAATAATTTGTGGACCATATAATCAAATTTATAAAAAATCTCAAACAAATCAAGATATTGTTGAATCCGATTATATGCAATCAGTGGTAATAAAAGATATTATTGCAGGAATAATTTTTTGTTTTTTAGCATATGCTGCAAGTGGAGCTGGAAAATCATACACTTTTTGGGGTGACAGCAAGACAAACCAACCTGGTATAGCTATTTTAATATGTAATCAACTTATGCAATTTTATAAAACATTGGAAATTGAAATGTTTGAAATAGGTGCATTTAAAGATGGTGAACCAAGTAATTTTACAAACTTTAAAAAACAAACATTTCAAAAAACTGAAAAAGATAGCGACGATGATAAAAAAGAATTTGTTTGGACGACATCTGTTGAAGAAGAAAAGGTTAATAAAAAAAAAACATCGGCTAAACCAATGACATTGAATGAATTTTTAATTAAAACAACAGCTGAGAGAAAAACCTTTCCTACACCAAATAATAAAGAAAGTTCTAGAACTCATTTATGTATTATATTTAATTTTTCTGGAAAAATGTTTGTTGTATTTGATTTTGCAGGCGTTGAAGGAAGTTTTGATTGTAATAGTGGTAACCTACTTAAAAAATTTAAAGATTATTATCCAGGTGAAATCAGCGCCTTTCAGAATATAAACTCTGAAAGTGCAATAAACAATAAAATAAATGCAATGAATAGTGAAAATCATGAAACTGATATCAAAAAATTAGAATCTGAAAATTTAGAGAAAGAAAAACAAATCAACTTTATGACAAAATTATTTGGAATAAAACAAAAAGAAATAAATTTCATTTATGATTTTTATACAAAATTAGAAAACACATACAAAAATTCATTGAGTGATTATTTATTAAATTTTAAAATGTTTGATTCTGAAGGTGTAACAAACGATTTAGTTGTAAATAACTTTACAAACAACCCCCCAATAGATGGTGTTATTACAAAAGGGGATTTTATTGGTAAAATAGTAAATAATACATATGCAAATTCAATCAAGAATAAACTTTTATTATCAGATACTAAAGATATTTTTAAAAATAAAGTAGATAAAAGTCAAGTCTGGTTACATGATTTTTTTAGAATAAGAACAGCACTTTCGATAAAAAAAAAAGAAAATCAAATCAATTTTAACAAACAAAGAATTAAAGATTATTCAGAGTCAGCCACTTTAGGAGCTGATCAAATTAGAGAAAAAGTATTGAACATATTAAATGACGAAAAAGAAGAAAAGACAAGCGACGCTTTGAAAAAAATTTGCTACGAAAGAAATGACGAGGGTGTGCAAATTGTTGAAAATTTATCTTTGATAAGAAACTTCACTTCATATTTTATAAATTTGGTTTCAAAAAAATCTAATGAGATATATTTTGAACCATTTTATAAAGATTGTTGTTTCGTTCAATGTAATCCGGTATTTAAAGACTGTTTTAAAAATTCAAATGATGTTAATTTGAAAAAGAATGAAATAATAGATATGTTTTGCAGTAAAATTAAAAGTTTAGGACCATCATCATATAAAAATAATGATGATATTTTTAAAAACATGAAAATATGTTACGTTGGTATCTTAAATGTTTCAAAAAAATATAATGATCCAGAGGTTTATCCAAATATCGGATATTCACGATTACAAATTTTACTTGAAAGAATGCAAAACTTAGACTTTTTTAAAAAAGACAAGGATGATGATTTTAGTAATAAAATAAATGACGAATTATTTAAAGTTTTAAATGAGATTAGAATAAATTTCGGACTAGAGATATATAATCCCGATGAAATAAAAATTGATGAATTAAATTCTTTGAAGGAAAAGAAAGACCAGAACTTATCAGAGGTATATTATTTAAAAGAAAAAGAAAAAGATAAATGGGATGAACCAGAACAAACTATAGACAAGGAAATTATTTATAAAGTTAGAGATTATACTCAATCTATTTTAGACACTTCGAAAATATCAGATAAAAAAGAATTTGTTAAAATTTTATTGAAAACATTGTATGAGTATAATTCTATTAATGCACTTGGAACCTTATTATACTTAAATAGTATAATACAGATGAATTCACCCGAATCTATGATTGCATGTAATTTAAAAGACTCAGAATATTTTGAAAAAATGTCGACTGATTTATACACTGATTTTATTAGCTTAATAAACCGAGATTTCAAGAAATTTAAAGAAGAGAAAAGTAAAGACGAAGTCGTTGTAGATGAGGGAACATCAGTAAACCCACCAAAAGCAGCAAAACCAGAAGTAAAAGCAGCAAAACCAGAAACACCAAAAGTAACAGAACCAGAAGCACCAAAAGTAACAGAAGCATCAAAAGCAGTAAAACCAGAAGCACCAAAAGTAACAGAACCAGAAGTAAAAGCACCAAAAGTAACAGAAGCATCAAAAGGAACAGCACCAAAAGGAACAGCAGGAAAATCAGCACCAAAAGGAACAGCACCAAAAGGAACAGCACCAAAAGGAACAGCATGAAAAGTAACACCAGAAGTAACAGAAGCACAAAAAGGGACAAAAAACTCTAAAGAAGTAGGAAAATGATTGATATGATAGATAGAATGATCCCGATCTTTTTATATATATTAATTTTATCACCAAAATAGAAAATTCCTATTAAACTCACTGTAAGTATGGAGATTATGTTTAATAATGTGTACATAAATGAAATATCATTATTTCGAAGTAGTTTCAAATAAAGAAATGAAAGAAATGCATAAAAAATCATTGCATATATTATATAACAAGGATTTGAAGTCTCGATATACTTTTTTAAAAATGTTACTGGTAAAGATATAACAAGACAAGCCAATAAAAACCATAATAGAACAATCATTCTTTTTTATTATATTAAATGTATTATTAAATGTATTATTAAATCATATTAAATTTAATAATCCACAATCTTATTTTTTATTATATATTTTTTGTATTTCTTTACTCACATCAACTATCAAACCGCTGTAATTTCGTATAAATGTAGTCAAATTAATTGGAAGACTTTCTAATTTTTTCATGGCTATTTTAACCAATTGTTCTCTATCAATATCTGGATTAGACAATCTCAAATCAATATACCATGCAGACCATGCAGCACAATACCCAACTGGTTCATCATCTTCATTTCTTTTAATCCATTCTTTTTCTTTCTCTTGTTTGGTTTGGAAATTTTCAGCTGGTAGAAAAGACTGAGGGGGGTAATAATAAAGAAGTTCTGATCCTAATTTTTCGTGAAATAATTCGAAAATTTTCTTATCTAAATTCGGAGGACTTAAACAAGAACTAATAACTTTTCCAAAAGATTCAAATCTTTCTAAACTTTTATTTTGTCTATCATAGAGGATATAATTTGCATGACCAGAATCTATGCATGTGAATCCGAATGGAAATACAACAAAACGTTTAGACGGGCATTGATTAAATTGTTTCCAAAAATTTTTCGGAACTGAAATATGACCATCTGAATCATCATTCGTCAACGAATCTAAAGTCAATATTTTATTTTTTTTACTCGTTTTGCGTTTTTTCTGAATCCATCTTAGTGAAACTTTTGTTTGTGCATCTGGAATTTCTTTGATGTTTTTAGGTAATAAAACACATGAATCATCATGAACATGATCATCACCATCTTCAAACCAATGAAGATTTATATTAAAATCTATATTATAATTATTTGGGTGTACAACACAACAATTTTCGTGTTTGTGAGATAAAAAGTACATTACTATAACGTTAAAAAAAGGTGATCCTTCAAAAGACGTTTTTTTAATGTGTTTCTGACCGGCTGGAAAAATTATATCCGCATCCATATTCATTTATTAAATCTAATATATTTTGAAAAAAATAAAATATTTGAAATTTAAAATACAGAATAAAAAAAAATATAAAATAAATGATTTGGATTGTTATTTTAATCATACTATTATTTTATATGTTAATTAGATGTATTTTTATGACTACAAAAAGGAAAAAAATTATGTTTAAAAATTATTCAGATATATATTATTATTCTGAAGAAGATTCTTCAATAGATAAAAAAATGAAAATAAAAACTAAATTCTAATTCAATTTCAGAAAAATGAAGAAAGCTTATGAAATTAGTTTACAAATGTTAGAACAACGAAATTATTCTATATTGGATAGCGACGATGAACGCATTTTGGCACAAAAACCAAACAATGAACCCATGTGTGTTTTTTTTACAACAGCTTCTAAATTTAATGTTGAAAGCATCCAAGAATACATTTTAATGATGAAAAAAATGAACTTGGATCATTCGATAATTGTTTATAAAGATAATGTCACACCTGTTGCCAAAAAAATTATCGATGAAACAAAGGAATTTAAAATTGAGTTATTTCAAGTAGATGAACTTCAATTCAATATTACTCAACATTATTTGGTTCCAAAACACGAAATGCATTGCAAAAAAGGGACTAAAGATTGCATTAAATTTAAAAAATTGTACAGTGATAATTTTCCTATAATATTAAGGAATGATCCAATAGCAAGATTTTATGACTACGAAAAAGGAGATGTGATAAAAATAACTGATTCTGATGGATATATCACATTTAGAATTGTAAAGTAATATAAAAACATGATTGAATACAAATAAAAATGGGTATTGATAAAACAGCACTTGAATTAATACTACTATCTCAAAATTACGTAAAACATACAGCTGTTAATAAAAAAGCAAATATTTTGACATTAGGCAGGCAGCAAATTCATATTTTAAAAAATGATATTAATCATCTCTTGTATAAATACAAATTTAATGCATTGATAGATAAATTCTGTATGTCTCATTATTCTGAAAATCTTTTTAGAAATCTATTTGAAGACAGATCAAGATATCATGAAATATTTGTCGATTCCATTGATAATTCAAATTATGAAGGGGCTTCTATTATTCACAATATGAATAATCCATTTATTTCAACTAAAAAATACCAATATATATACGACGGCGGCACAATTGAACATATTTTCAATATTCCACAGGTTATTGAAAATGTAATAGATATGCTAGATATAGATGGTCTTTTTGTTTCTATAACTTGTAATAATAATTTTTCTGGTCATGGAATTTATCAGTTTAGCCCCGAGTTTTTTCTTAGTTCATTAAATGAAAAATATGGTATGAAAATAGAAGCTATTTATTTAGGAAAAGTTCACACTCCATTTGAAGAATGGATAGACGTTAATGATTATAAAGGGGGTCGTAATTGCACTAAATTTGATGATTCTGAACCTGTTTATATTTTGACTATAGCAAGAAAAATTTCTAATAAAAGAGAAAATCTAATTTCTAATAGTCCTCACCAATATAGTTACGAACAAGTTGATTGGAAAAAATCATGATCTTATTCTACCTAACACCCTTTCTAATTTATTGATTATATTTGGGTTTGGGATAGCCTTACTACTCTCATAATCCTGAATAATTTTAACATTCAAAGACAATTGTAAAGCGAGTTCTTTTTGTGTCATCTTTTTTTCACATCTTAGTTGTGAAATTTTTTTACCCATTGACAATGTAACTTTTGGAATAATGAAAGTGTCCTCTTCCTTTTCTATTTTACGAAGTTTACTTGCGTCGACATCAGATTGTTTATTACAAACATTTTTATTTACAGATGATACTATTACTGGATTTGTCCGCTTGAGTCTATTAATATACTGATTATTAGTTTCATCTTTTTTTCTTTCCCCTGTTTTATTCCATCCAACTTCATTCCAATCTTGAAAATTTTGCATTTTATTTATATTTATATAATTTTTTATTTTTAAATTATATAAACTGAAGTTATTGAAGTTTGTATTCGGATATTTCACGTGGAAGAAATCCGAATAATACTCCAGATTGTTCCGGAAAAGTATAATATTCACTCCCCGGAACAGGTTGTGATACTATACAATTTTCAAATTCTTGAATTCGTCCATCTGCAAATATATTCATTTTTACAAACACATGATTTTCATTATCAACAAATATTTGTTCAAATTCTTTTATCTGCTGTTCATCTAATAGACACAATTTTCCTTTTACTATTAAATCAGGACCATTATCAATATTTCGTAGTTTTTTACTTCTTCTTCTAATAGATTTATGTATTTTGAGAACTAACTTTTTGGCACTTGAAATAGAATTGCGTCTAAAACTTTTCCCACTTCTTCGTTTCATTTTTTATTATATATAAACATAAAATTATTTTATTGGACAAGTTTTTAACATTTTTTCTCGTAGATAGAAAACAAATGAATATCTGTCACCATCTCCTTTTTTTTCTGAATTGCAATGCCATTCATGAACATTCATAGCCAAAAAATCACCATTTCTGCAATCAACTCCGATTCCATATTGAGGAAACATTGTGTAAGCACCTTCATAATCATCTGTGTCAGACGAAACAACCAGATTACCAAATCCCTCTCTTAAATCACCGCTATCTCGATGTAATGCCGTTCTGAAATTTTTATTTACAGTAACAGTTGTAAAAATTGTATCTTTAATTACATAATCCTTATGAATTTTATTTATAGCACTTTTCTGTATTTTATAGTGTTTAGGAACTAATTTTTTATAAATTCTATCTATTTTTTTGAATATTGGTAAACAATTTTTGAATTTATCCATATGTTTTGTTGTAAAAGCAGTTGTTCTACAACCTTTTTTCTCTTTACTTGAAAGAGTACTTCTGAAATTAGAAATTGTGTCATAAAAGCCTACAATACCACTTTTAATTCGTTTTTTATTAGGAGGGGATACAATAGTATATTCTTTTCCACTTTTTTTTGAACGAATAGTCTTTAAATATTTTGATCTATCTTTTTTTGGAAGACCCGCCTCGGTTAGTCTTCTACTTGAAGAAGCAGCTTTTTCAAAAACTTGTAATTCTAGACAATCTTCCTCCTTTATAACATTTTTTCTAAATTTTAAAAGAATTTCACCTTCTTCTGTGTATATATCAATACTGGTTTTATATATTTTGCATTCAGTGTCGTTAAAAAAAGTTCCTTCTTTGTCCAACATTTCTTCATCGGATAATATTTTTTTCACGATAAGTTTTTTGATTACCATTTATTTAATTTAAAATAATAATATTATATTTTTAATTTTTCAAAAGCATTCGAAGTTGCTATTAACTGTCTATAACAATCAATGATTTATTTATGGCTCCATCTCATCGGGATGTAAAATACAGGCTTGCGCCTACTCAGTGGTACTACATCGGTACCGGAACTAGCAATTCCCTAATAGTTTATTTTTAATTATTAGACCACCCAAAATTTACATGGACTGCTGTATCCAACCTTGAAAATAAAGATTCTAAAACCGGCGTTTTAAATCTTCAAGGGTGTAAATTAATTATTATTATCAAATGCATTGTCTACAAATTTTGTTATCATCATAATTTATGGTTTGAAATTTGTTCCAATATTCTAGATCTTTTTTATAAATCATGATATTTTCATCATTTTCATAGTCATCATTTTCATTATAATCTTTATTGAAATATGGAAAAACTGGTTTAGATATTGACTTGTTAAAAAACATTTTTCTAAAACAATTGACACATAAACTATGATTACATTCTTCTCTTTTCACAGTCATATTAGTTAGTTTTGAACACAATAAACATTCAGCGTTTTCAACACGTTCGATAATTCTTTTTTTGTTTTCGTAAGGTAAATCTTGACAATCTTTACAAAATTCATCATCTTTATTGATTTCTTTGAAACATATAGAATAGTTTTCGCATTCTTTTGTATTTTTTGGTTTTAATAAGTAATTTGGAACCAAACAACATGAATCTCCACTGCAAATATATTTAAAATCGGACATCTTTTTATTTTATATTTTATAAGTTTTTAAACTTAAAAAATATATTTTTCAATATAAAAATAAAATAATGATTGAAAATCAAAATCAAAATAATGTTGAATACAAGGAGGTTGATATGACTGATAATAGTTTAGTGTATTACTCATTTTATATGTATAATAGAGCCGTATCTAATTTAAGATACTTTAAAACTTTAGAAAATAAATTTGAAGCGAATGAAATTATAAATGATTTATATTTAGGTTCTATAAGTTCATGCTACGATTTCGATGAACTTAAAAAAAAAGGGATAACTCATATAATAAGTGTAATGGCTGGATTTATACCACCTTTTCCTGACGATTTTAAATATTTAGTTATAAATGCTCTTGATAATGAAAACAATGACCTTTCAGATAGTTTTAAATTCAGCAATGAGTTTATAGAAAATGCACTTGATGATAATGGTAAAGTTCTAATACATTGTATGGCTGGTAGAAGTAGAAGCGCTACTATACTAATTGCATATTTAATTCATACTCTAGGTATAGATGTCGATAACATTTTATTGGCTGTCCAAAATAAAAGAAATATTGTTCAACCAAACTCAGCTTTCATGATTCAACTTAAAAAATATCATCACGATAAGTACTATTTAGATTTATAAACATGCAACATAATAAATATATAATGCCACTATATGTTGTCACCAATGTTTGTCACACAGATTATTACAAAAGAGATTATACTTCAAGTAAAGTAATGAGTATTCATGAAAATAAAATGGATGCTTTAATAAAAGCCATTAATTATAACTTTGAACAATGGAAATATTTTACAGAAACTAATGGGGATGTGGGTGATTATTATGCAAGCGATTTCATGGATATTGTTGATAATGAATATCACGATATTTCATATTCCTATTCAGAAGATGATTTTTTTTGGAAAGTTTTCGAACAAGATATTTCAAAATTAAATTTCGATCAAGATAAACTTCAACAAATATACGATATAACTATAAATTGTTTAACTAATTCTAATTACGCTGAATTTACATTTGCTCCTTCATATGATTTATATCAAATCGATGAAGCTTGAAATCTTAAATTTGTTTTTATTTCTTCCCATTTAGAATAATCATCACCTAGTTTTTCAGTGATTAATTCTTCACTTTCTCTTATAAAATCTTCAATATTTTCAATATTATCTTTTTCTAGTATAAGAATTATATTTTCCCATTTTTTTAATTCATCATCTTTCATATTCAATCTAATTCTGTATTTTAATTGACTTACATTAGAATAGTAATGGTGTATAAACTAAATTTTTCAAATCTTTTTTTATAAAATCCCAATTACCTTTAGGATCATATTTATTTTCTAAATATTTTCCTGTTTCGTATAATTCGAAATTTTCCGCCCTACATAAGTCTTCATTTTTTTTATAAAAATCAATAGAATTTTGTCCATATTGAATATAAGTTTCAACTATATCTATCAATTCATTTCGGAGATTTTCTTTGTATTTGTATTCGTATTCAAGATCATTTATACAAATTTCTATATGTTTATTAACCATATCACACTCTTCATCTATTTGAGAATTTTTTAGAATTTCCATAAGAATTTGAGTAAGGAAATCTTTATTTATTTTGTTCTCAAGTGAGTTCATTTATTATATAATATATAACAATATCTGTTTAAATATATTATATACCCTTGTCCTTATCATTATACCCTTATCATTACACCCCTTTTGAATATCTTTGAAAAAAAATCATGCTAAAAAAATTGATTTTTTTCACATTTTTTGGCTTATAATTCAACTTTGTTTTCCGAAACCAAATCAGTTAAAATGACCACTAAATTAACCAAGATTTTCATTGAATTCGCATCTGATATTGTATCAGGAAATACTTCTCTCGAACAAGAGGAAGTGAAATCCATCCTATCAAAGAAGGATATAAGACAACAATTTGAAGAATTTATCAAGACTAATAAAATCAAACAAAAAAAGGAAAAAAAAGATCCCATGTCTGACGAACCTAACAAGCCTAAAACTTCCTACATCATTTTTTGTTCAGCTGAAAGAGATTCTGTAGTTGAAGCAAATCCTGACATTGATCACAAAGAAATTTGTTCTTTACTAGGACAACGTTGGAAAGAGGTTCAGGTTAATGATAAGGATCTCTTTGATAAATACAATAATGATGCACTAAAGGAAAAAGCTGAATATGAGGAAAAGATGAGAGAATATAGAATTCTTCACAATATTCCTGAAAAGATTGAAAAAGTAAAGAAGCCTAAGGTTGTAAAGCCTGAAAAAGCAGAGTCACCTTTCTACTATTATCTTAAGGATATGGAGTCTGAAGTGGCTGAAGCCAATCCTGATATGAAAAAGAAGGAGATTCATGATAAGATCAAAGCTGACTGGAAGGAATTAAAGGATGAAAAGGATGATATTGTTAAAAAGTACAAACAAATTGCAATCCAAAAGAAAAATGAACTTAAGACTTCGGTTACAGCATCAACACAGACTTCTCCAATCCATCCGACGTCACCCCCTTCTACCCCTTTGTATCCAGTCGCTCAGATGTCTCCGGTCGCTCAGATGTCTCCGGTAAGATTTCTTAACCTTTCTTCACCTATTCAATCTCCTCCAAAAAAGGAAGACGATGGAGAACAAAAGAAGAAGAAAAAGAAGGATAAAACCGATGGAGAACAAAAGAAGAAAAAGAAGGATTCCGATGGAGAACAAAAGAAGAAAAAGCTTATTAAAAAAAAGGTTGAAGAAGATGAGGAAGAAGAGATGGATTTTGATGAGTAATTTAATAATAAATATATTTTATTGATTTGATTTTTTTATAAACATATTTAAAAATGTAACAGATTTAAATTAAAAATGGTACATATTGCAGTTTTATTAATGGTAAAAAATGAAAAAATTAGACTACCAGTAACTCTTAACAGTCTAAAAGGGTTTGTTGATTCATTAGTCTTATTTGACACTGGTTCAGAGGATGAAACTATTGAAATCGCTAAAACTTTTTGCGAAGAAAATAAAATACCCTTTCATTTAAAACAGGGTAGTTTTGTAAATTTCTCTATTTCAAGAAACGAATCTTTAGAATTTGCCGACACTTTCCCTGATATTGACTATCTTTTAATGATGGATGTTAACGATGAATTAGTTGGAGGAGAACATTTAAGAAAATACACCGGAGAATACATTAATGACCCCTCATCTGGATTCCTTCTTGTCCAAGAATGGTTTTCAGGACAGCTCGATAAATACTATAATGTTCGTTTAATTAAACCAAGAAAAGGTTGGAGATATGTTGGGGCAGTACATGAATATATTAAGACCGATATAAAAGAATTTGAAGGACACCCTATTGTTAAACTTCCGGATAATGTTGTTTTATATCAAGATAGAACTCAAGACGATGATAAATCTGGTAAAAGATTCAAAAGAGATAAGGAACTACTTCTCGCAGAATTTGAAAAAGATCCGACTGAACCTAGAACGGTTTTTTATTTAGCACAAACATGCTCATGTTTAGATGAAAAAGAGGACGCATTTTACTACTACAAAATTCGTTCAGAATTAGAAGGTTTTCAGGAAGAGAAATTTCATGCATTTTTAAGAGCAGGTGAAATTTCTCAAAAACTAAATCATAGTTGGCATGATTCTTATATATGGTTTTTAAAAGCATTCGAACATTCTTCAAGAGCAGAACCTATACTTTTTATGGCTATTTATTATATACATATAAAGAACTGGATTTTGGCATTCACTTATATTAAATTGGCGTGTAGTTTAAATTACCCATCGGATTCTATTCTATTTGTAAACAAAATTGATTATGATTATAAAAGATGGCATTTATTAGGAATAGTTTCATATTATGTAGGACAATATCAAGATGGTAAAATTGGTTGCTTGAACTCAATTCAATATTGTAAAAATACTCAAAATTGTAAATTCGACAGTGCGATAGACGAAAAGAATCTGAAATTTTATCAAGACAAAGAATTCGAAATGAACAATCAACATGTTCTGGGAAACTCAACAAACAATCATCAAACACCAATTAACAGCACACCTCAACAATCCATCCAACAACTACCAAGTCAAATAAATTCTTCTTCAGAATCAAATAATAGAAATATAACCTATGAAATTATAACCAAAAAGAAATTTCTTGAAACAAAAATTGAAGAACTCAAAAAAGAAACTCCCTCATTATCTAGTAAACAATTGAATTTAAGAGCAAACATGCTCTGGAAAAATCGCCCGAAATCATCATAAAAGAAAAATTAGATTTTTATTATATTTTTATATAATAAAAAAATGAGTGATATTGGAGAAATTGTATTAAATTTTCTTTTCATAAGAGACCAACTTAAAATTTATCATTGGACTACAACTAGTTATGCTAGGCATAAAGCTAGCGATTCTTTAGTAGATAGTTTGACTGACAAAATGGACAAATTCGTTGAAATTATTCAAGGTATACACTCAAAACGATTGGTTATTCCAAAAAATAAAAAAATTTCATTTAAAAATGAAAGCGACGATTCTATAGTTGTTCTATTAGAAAATTTTAAGGTTTGGCTTATTGAAACACTACCTAAATATATTACAAAAAATACCGATCTTATTAATATTAGAGATGATATTCTGGGTGATGTGAATAATACTCTATATTTATTCACATTCACACGATAAAAATGATGTCTGTATCTTTTTTAAATAATCTTTCTGGTAGATATTCCAATAAAACATCACATAGATAATTATAACATGCATTTTTATCTTCTTCGTCACGTTCTATCTCATTGTCAGATAATAGGATTTCTATTGTATCGATTTTTTTTGAATATTTTTTTGATCTTGTTCCATAACATACAGCTTCTCCTACATCCAATGGTGAAATATCGCCATTTGTTTTATGTTTATATTCGTTATTAACTGTAATTGAAAAATCATGTAAACCTATTTCTATATATAAAATATTACTAACTTCTTTTGAATCACTTATTTTCATATTCTTTAATTTATTTACAACAATTGAAGATGAATCATCATAAACATGCATCGCCAACATTTCATCCAAAGATGAAACATTTATTTTAGGCTTTAATATTGTTTTATTTATATCCTTTAAAATTTTTGAACATGATTTTAAATGATTTTCCATATCATTAACTGATTCCAAACAAAACCAACAAAGATTTGTATTTTCACATGTAAACTTAGACAACAAAGATTTAAATTTGATGATTCTAATATTTTCCCTTTGTGTTTTCAAACTATGACAATTAGGACACAATGCTTGTAAATTTTCAAAACTATCATCATTTGATATAGAATGAGGTATAATATGGTCTGTTTGATATGTTGGTGGTAAAATTTGCCCACATTTACAACAAATATAGTTTTGTCTATGAGCAACTTCTTTTTTTACTGATTCACTAAGTTTTCTTTTACGACTCATTATATATTATTACAATTCAGTCTTTAAACCAGGTTTAATAATTCATTTCTTCATCATCAAAATGTTTTGACACTTTTGGTTTTCTGAATAAAATCCAATATAAGTCCCAATAAAATAGTGCTATACCTAAAATCAGCAATAGTTTATCGGAATTATGAATTCATTTACACCCTTGAAGATTTAAAACGCCGGTTTTAGAATCTTTATTTTCAAAGTTGGATACAGCAGTCCATGTAAATTTTGGGTGGTCTAATAATTAAAAATAAACTATTAGGGAATTGCTAGTTCCGGTACCGATGTAGTACCACTGAGTAGGCGCAAGCCTGTATTTTACATCCCCGATGAGATGGAGCCATAAATAAATCATCGATAGTTACGGTTGGCGCGATAGCTCTGCCTTAACATATCTCATTATTTATGTTCTCAATTTAATTATTGAGATGAAAAATAAAAAATCAATTTTATTTTTCCGGCGTTTTAAATCTTCAAGGGTGTAAAAATAATATATTACTCAAACTAAAAGAATTTCCTCTTATCGAATACAAAGATAAAAATCTAGAAGAAATTATGAGTGATTGTAAAATAAATGCCCCAAATGGACGAGTTTTATAATTCCACACTTTTATTTACTTTTTTTTTACTTATAATAAATAAATGAAGATATTAGAATTTTTTATTAGATCGCTTTCGATTTTTAATTTATATAAAAATAATGACATTTACATTTTCAAAGATTATGACAATGTTATAATTGATTCATCGCTGAATAAAAATATTCCAATAAACAATATTACATACACAGAACAACCCTGTATTTTTAACAAATTGGAAAAATATAAATACAACGGCGATTTTAAACTATTAAAAAGAGATAGTTTAAAATATCAAAAACAGGTTGATGTCAACATACTTTCTTTATACCATGATCATTGCATATCGAATCAAAATAACAACGTTATACAAAATCTTATTTTAGATAACAATGAAAGTAAAATACGTTGGTTGCAAATTAGGATTGACAATAACATTGAAAAATTGTCGAAATTAAAAGAAAATAGTGAATATTTCAAAGACTCAATTGATTTAGAAATTAAAACAAAGGGTCTTTCGAAGAAACTAAAAAAAGTAGAAAATGCAAGAATGAAATATTATGAAAAAGAAATCAATGAAACTAATGATAGAATAGACCTGCTTAGGTTGAAATTTAATATCATAGAAAATATTAAATACGAAAAGGATTTATTTAGCGTTGAATATACTGATACTTATTCTGAATTATTTACGGAAAAACGATTGTATTATAATAAGATTTTGAAAGAAAAAAAAATTTGTTGCTGTCATAAAAATCCATAAATTTTTTTAGTAGAGTTTATACTGGAAATATTCTCCTCCGCATTCATCTAAATGAATATATGTTAGTTTTTCAAAACCGGTTTTCGATTCAATGTACCCTTTTCCAAAAGGAGGCTTATATCTTATTTTTAGAACATTTTCATATAGTTTATTGAACTTAATTAAACATAAAATATATCGTCTAAACAAAGCTTTATTATCTTTTTTTATTTGTTGTCTAATTTTTAAGATTTCTTCGTTTACTATTTCGAAATTTAATTCCTTATTCATTAAAGACACTTCGACGCAAGATGCAGATCTTGCATCGTTACACATATAACAATTACATCCAAATTTAATTCTATCATAAATGGGTATACTCATAACCTTATTATAATTATAAGAGAGCTCGCTGTCAGTTAAACAATCATAACAATTTCTATAGTTATTACAAGACATATTCATATCAATAGAATCAACTTTCAAAATTTAAATCAATTTTTCGTAAAAAAGAAAAAAAAGAAAAAGAAAATTTTTTTAAAAAAAATCATAAAAAAATTAGTTTTTAAAAAATTGTCAACATAATTACAATCTAAACAAAATAAAAATTGTTAAACTGATTTAGAGTTGAATATTTTCAAAAATACATGATTTTTTTGAGAATATTTGTTTTTTTTAACAAACATTTGTTTTTTATTTTGTTTATTTTAAAAAAATTCAGTTTTAAAAAAATTGTCAACACACACACACATTTTTTTTCAAAAAAAACAAAATGAAGAAAAGAAGTTGTTTTTACAATCTTAATGAAATAAAAAAATATTAAACTGTTTTAGAGTTTAATATTATTGAAAATACGTGATTTTCCACGAATATTTGTTTATTTTTAACAAACATTTGTTAATTTTAACAAATATTTGTTTTTTTTAACAAATATTTGTTTTTTTTAACAAATCATGTTTTTAACTACATTTTTCAATCTAAAATAATTGGTGGTCTGTTGTAGAGTTTAATTTGTTTCTTTTCTTGTCTTGAAATCAAGAAAATATTTTGTTTATTTAAAAAATTAGTTTTTAAAAAATTGTCAACACACACACACATTTTTTTTGAAAAAATCAATAAATGTAAAAAGAAGTTGTTTTTACAATCTAAACAAAATAAAAATTGTTAAACTGATTTAGAGTTTAACAATTTCAAAAATACGTGATTTTCCACGAATATTTGTTTATTTTTAACAAATATTTGTTTTTTTTAACAAATATTTGTTTTTTTTAACAAATATTTGTTTTTTTTAACAAATCATGTTAAAAGAATATTTTCTATAAAATAAAATGAGTTGTGAATTTTGCAAAAAAGTTTTAAGTTCAAAAAGTAATTTGAATTATCATCAAAAAAATAATAAGACCTGTTTGTTGATTCAACAAAAAATAAATGAAAATGAAATTGAAATAGCATTAGTTGATTGTGAATTTTGCAACCAATCATTTTCTGAATCGAATCTTGTAAAACATTTACAAAAATGTAAAACGAGGCCATTAATTGAAATGATTAGAAAAGAGAAAGACAATGAGATTGAAATTATCAGAAAACAAAAAGGTAAGGAGATTGAAATGATTAGAAAAGATAAGGATAATGAGGTTGAAATGATTAAAAAAGAAAAAGATAAGGAGATTAAAATTGTCAGAAAAGAGAAAGACAATGAGATTGAAAAACTTAAAAAACTTGTAAAAAAATTAAAAAAGAAAAATTCAGATTTAATAATTGAAGTTCACACATTGAAAGTGGAAAATGGTATATATATTGAAGATCACAAAGAAATTATAAAGATTGCAAATCAACCAAAGACTAATAACATAGGAAATAATTTTTTTTCTGATTCGGAAAAAATAAAAGAAATTATCAATACAAGATTAGATCGTTTCGACATTGCTGGTGGTCAAAAAGGTATAGCTCAGTTTGCATTAAATAATTTACTCAAAAATGATGATGGTATTCCAAATTACGTATGCACAGATCCTAGTAGACATATTTTCAAATTTCAGAATGAAGATGGTCAGGTTGAAAAAGACGTAAAAGCAACTAAACTGACTAATTTATTATTTGATGGGGGATTGAAAGATAAATCTTATGATATTGGTAAAAAACTATGGACTAAAGAAGATGGAAGTCATGATAGTGAAAAATTTCGAATGTATCAACCAAAAATTTACGAAATAAACTCTATGAATAGCGATAACTCAAGTTTTAGGAATGAACTAGTATGTTTAACAACGACAAAGTGATTTTTTTATACTAATTTTAAGTATAAAAAATTTTAAATGTATATCAAGTGGATATTCATCTGTTATTTATTGTTTTCCAATCATAAATAAATATCTGATTGGAAAATAAATTTGTTAAAGTTTTTTTTATTTTAATTTTACACCCTTGAAGATTTAAAACGCCGGTTTTAGAATCTTTATTTTCAAGGTTGGATACAGCAGTCCATGTAAATTTTGGGTGGTCTAATAATTAAAAATAAACTATTAGGGAA
>Ga0247843_1004421_pt1 | contig 21092 bp, 20 predicted proteins | sample LaCruzMarch2017__FD_192420 | JGI IMG/M metagenome (GOLD analysis project Ga0247843, IMG submission 192420) | Freshwater microbial communities from meromictic Lake La Cruz, Castile-La Mancha, Spain - LaCruzMarch2017_8m | ecosystem: Environmental > Aquatic > Freshwater > Lake | place: Spain...
GCATAGGGAGGGATTGGTTAGTTTTTGAAGCTTGGTAACTCCAAAATACTATCTTTTTTCTCTCTATGCTCATTTTTGTCATCTGAACCCCTCATTTTGACCTAATTCCCCAAAAAGTTCGCGTTAATTTTAAAACCATAAAAATGAAAAAACTATTTGTTGTATTTATCAGCTTGAATTTCATTGCGGCCACTTGTGGCAAAAAAGTAGAAGATGTAATCCCCACATTAGGAGCTGTTTCGATGAAGGTAAATGGTGCAAACTGGACAGGGCAAGTGATTGCAATTATGATTGACAATGAAAGCTTGGTAGTAAATGCCGTCAATCCTACGGTTAGCAATCAAGAAACGGTGGGTATTGTTGTGGGAAAAGTTACCCAAACAGGCACATACAAAGTGAAAGGTAGAACGGGGAATGCGTTTATTTTTTCGAGTAAAGCCATTACCTATTCGGGCATCGAAGATGGCGAAGTGACCGTAACGGCCATCAAAACGGCAGGTGGCAAGACCGTACCCAGCGGTACTTTTAAGGCCACCTGCATCGCTCCCAATGGCACAAAAATAGTGGTCACGGAAGGGAAGTTCTGAGCAGACTGTGAAAGTTTGAAACTAATCAATAAATAGACAAAAAAGGGCTGACAACCAGATGATTGTCAACCCTTTTGCTATTATTTACTTTCTTAGATATTCCCTTTCTTCTTCTCTTTTACGGCAAAGTCAGCAGCACGTGCCGTTAGCGCCATGTACGTCAGCGATGGGTTCACGCAGGATGAGGAAACCATAAAAGCACCGTCTGTTACGAATACGTTTTTACAGGCATGAACTTGGTTGTTACCGTTCAAAACCGACGTTTTAGGGTCACGACCCATCCGGGCGGTTCCCATTTCGTGAATCGCCATACCTAACCAAGAACCGCGATCGTTGGCTTTTACGTTCTTCACACCTGCTTTTTCGAGCATTTCAACGGCGTCATTGGCCATATCAACGCGCATTTTCTTCTCGTTTTCTCTCAACTCAGCATCAAATACGACCAATGGCATTCCCCATTTGTCTTTGTCTTTGGGGTCGAGATACATTTTATTGTCGTGGTGTGGCAAGGTTTCGCCAAAACCGCCCAAGCCCATGGACCATGGCCCCGGTTTAGTGAGTTCATCCTTAAAGTCTGCCCCGAAACTTAATTCGGCCACGTTGCGCTGCCAGCTGGCACGGCTTCCGCCACCTTGGTAACCAAATCCGCGCAGATAATCGCGTTTGTCACTGCCGATGTTGCGGTAACGAGGCACATAGATACCGTTGGCACGACGACCGAAATAGTATTTATCATCGTCACCTTCCCATGTTCCGCTTGCTCCTATGCGGAAGTGGTGATCCATTAGGTTATGTCCTAACTCACCACTGTCATTTCCAAAACCGTTAGGGAAGCGATTGGAAGTTGAATTAAGCAATACAGCCGTTGAACCCAATGCCGAACCGCACACAAAGATTAATCCTGCATTGTATATTTTTTCTTCCATGGTCACGGCATCAATGATGCGTACGCCCGTGGCCTTCTTTTTGTTTTCGTCATAAATCAAATTGGTTACTACTGATTCAGGACGCAATGTCAACAAGCCCGTTTTTACTGCCGGTGGCAATGTACACGACTGCGTACTGAAATAGGCACCAAACGGGCAACCCAAAGCACATTTGTTACGGTATTGACAGGCAGCACGACCGTTATTGATTTGAACCTGAGTAGGTTTCGACAAGTTGGCCACCCGCCCAATCGTCATCGTACGACCCGGAAATTCTTTCTCAATACGTTTACGTACTTCTTTTTCCACGCAATACATGTCCATTGGCGGCAAAAATTCGCTGTCTGGCAATTGGGGCAAACCCAATTTTTCGCCCGAGATACCTGCAATTTTTTCTACGTAGCTGTACCAAGGCGCAATGTCTTTGTAACGAATCGGCCAGTCAACAGCAATTCCGTCTTTAAGGTTGGCTTCAAAATCAATGTCACTCAACCGATACGACTGACGACCCCACATGATGGATTTCCCTCCGACAATATTGGGACGAAACCAGTCAAAACGTTTTACTTCTTTGTACAATGAATCCGAATCATTCATCCAATATTTTTCCGACATCTCATTGTAGGGATAGTCACGGCTCAATTTTGGATGGGATTCTTTTTGGTCCGTGGTCAACCGACCGTTGTAATTGGATTGCCAAGGATCTTTCATGGCGTTTTCGTAGCCCGTTACGTGCTCCAACTTGTGCCCTTTTTCAAGCATCAATACACGCAATCCTTTTTCTGTCAATTCTTTAGCTGCCCAGCCACCGCTAACTCCTGAGCCAATGACGATGGCATCGTAAGTCATTTCTTTTTGTGCATCTATATTAAGGTACATTTCTTTTGCTGATTGTAAGGTAAAAAATAATTACTCCCCATTGGGGCAGGGGGCTAAAGTGCCCACGCTTTTTGTCCTGGCTTCAATGGAACACAGCCTTCAAAACGGCCTGGAATAGGCAGGTATTCCAACGCCTTGGTGGCTCCGATTTCGGAAGTAAAATAGCCGGTTACCGTCAATTCTTTCATCCGAAGAAAGAAAGGCTTATTGCTCGCAGTCAGGGCTTTTACAGCGTCATTTTTTTGTTTGGCATCCAATTCCACAAAACTTTTACCGAAAGAAGAACGACTATCTGTGTTGAGTTGAGTGAGGCCCGAATAGAATTTTTCCTGATCGTCTTTGGGATAACAATCGCGCATAACGCGGACGATAAACTTCTCAACCCCAGCGGCTTTTGCTCCGGGAGTGGAAGTAGTTGGAATGATGACGTCGGCTAAATCAGCCAACAACGCCTCCTGTTCGGCAGTAACGGGTACGCTTTCTCCAAAGTTAAGTATTTGGCCATTCACTCCTGCCATGGCAGGAACTGAAATCATGCCCCCCAAGAGGAGCGCAACGTGCTGGATAGCATCTCTACGGTTCATGTTGTGTTACGGGTGGTTAAAGCTATATAAAGTACTGTCGTCAAAATTCTTACTAATTCCTCTGCTAAAAAAGTACACAGAGATAATAATGGTTACTGACCGATTTAAAAAGCATGGACAAATTGGGTTTGAATCGATTGGCAGAAAACATGATAAACTGGAAGTAACTGCTTTAAATTCACGTAACTATAAACGTAGAAACAAGGAAAATGTTTGAAAATTTAAGGTTAGGCCGCTCTTACAATCCGTAACAGTTATACCTTACCGTGCCACTTCAATCTTATACTTCTTCCCTTTCATTTTCTCATCCCTGATTTTCCCCAGCAATGACTTAATTTTTGAACGTTTGACGGCGGCAAAAGAGATAAAATCCTTGACTTCGATCAACCCTAAGTCTCCTTTTTCAAGTTCGCCTTTTTGAGAAAAGAAGCCCACAATATCCACTTTATTGATCTTGTTTTTCTTGCCACCGCTGATATAAATTGTTACAAATTCGGGTGGGTTGGGTAAGGGGTTATTTTTCGGAAGTTCGATAACTTCCAACGATTCTTCCAAGTAGCCGGGTCGAGGTTCGTCCTGATGAACAATCAAATAGGAAGTACCAGAAGCGTGCATTCGGGCAGTACGGCCATTTCTGTGCACAAATTCGTGCTCATGCAAAGGTAAATGATAATGAATGACGTGTTTCATTTCGGGAATATCCAAGCCACGTGCTGCCAAATCGGTCGTAATCAAGTAATTGACACTGCCGTTCCTAAACTGAATCAACGCTTTTTCGCGGTCGTCCTGATTCATACCGCCGTGGTAAAACGTGGCAAAAATACCTTCGTGATTCAAGAAATCGCTGGTACGTTCGGCGGCCTCGCGGTGATTACAAAAAATCAAAGCGGATTCCGAATTCAGTGAGCAAATCAAGTCAAACAGCGTATACACTTTATCCTTTTCTTCTGAAATCACCACCTTCATTTCTAAGGCGGTTTTTTCTTCGTTTTCAGGAATAAAATTTAAAATTTTGGGAGAAGTCATCCCTACAAACCCAGGAATTTCAATGCCTGAAGTAGCCGAGACCAACACTCTTTTGGTAAGATTACTTAAACCCCCGATGATAAAAGACATTTGCTCCTGAAAGCCCATTTCCAGCGATTTGTCAAACTCATCCAAAATCAACGTTTGGATACCGTCTAAAGCAAACGAATTTCGGGAAATATGATCGGCAATTCGACCGGGTGTACCTATCAATACCGCAGGCGGGTGGCTCAAATTATGAATTTCGGTTCCCATGGCGTGTCCGCCGTAGCACACATTTACTTTAAAACCCGTTCCCATTTTTTTCCAAACCTGTTCGATTTGAATGGCCAATTCGCGCGAAGGGGTCAAAATCAAACACTGCACCGACGTTTTCCCGGGTTGAAGCAATTGCAAAACAGGCAAAAGAAACGCCAAGGTCTTGCCGGACCCCGTTGGTGCCAATAAAAGCAAATTAGTGTCGTGCGAAATGGCTTTCTGAGCCGCTTCCTGCATCGGATTCAGGGCCTCGATGCCCAGGTTTGAAAGAATTTGTGAAGGTTGTTGATTATTTTCCATTCGGTAAAGGTACGCCCTTACCTTGGGATTTGAAATTTGAATGTTTGCTGTGGGCGATAGGAAGGTTGCAAGTACTGATTACGTCTCCACCTTCCCAAAAGCCCGTTCCGGAGACTGGCTTTCTTTCAAAAAGAAGGCATTGGGTGTCAGATTGGTAAATTCTTTAAAGTCTCGCACCAAGTGTTGATAATCATAATAACCCAAATCAATGGCAACGCTCAACCAATCTTTGTCAGGTTGAGCATTTTTGATTTTCATCGCATTTTCAAAACGCGCAATACGAGTGTATAACTTTGGACTTACGCCCTCGCGTTCAACAAATTGGCGATAAAATTGCCGCTGACACAAACAGGCCTGATCGGCTAACCAATCCAATGAAACCGAAGAAGGATTTCGCAGAATTAACCGACTTACTTTGTCAATGGGGCGTTCTTCTTTTTTGGATTTTCGGATTAAATAAAGGAGAAAGTTTTCTACGACATCAATCATCTCCGTATAATGACGGGTGTAGCTCAGGCGCTCGTTAACCAACTTGATTTCGTTAGAAAATACATCTTCCGCATCCACAAATCGGTTAGTCAACTCGTGCGCAGGAATGCCGGTTAGGCGAAACAAGGCACCCGGTTGAAATTGCACCTGAAAAACCATAAAATCACGCCCCACGTGACGGTTAGTAGCAATCGAATGTTGTCCATATAAACGCGAGCGTGCACTTTCTATCAATTTTCCATCAAACCCGTATTCTACCTTTTCGGAATCTTTTGGAAAAAACGACAGGCAGTTTTCGGCACGTGGCCAATAGGATTTAACAGGCAACACCTTCATGGAAGTCGGAAACTCACAACCGACAATCTGCAATAACCTCACGTATTCGCGCAAGGCCGGGCCGGGAAGTCGATAATCATAAATGGCTACCATTGTTCGAGCAGTTTAAGTTTATTTTAAGGATAATCCCGGGCCTAAAACTGTCATACCGTGCACTTCGTGAATTTTTTCGGCTTGTTCTTTGGTCGGAGGCCCTTTTAATTCGTTCATTTTCAGGAAAAACTCTTCCATTTTGCCGGCAGGCTGTACGTAATAAATGATTTTACTTTTTTCCGAAAGCTGTATCCAGGTATGAGGTACTTTTCGAGGGGCGAAAACCGTATCTCCTGCCTTCACGGTAAATTTTTCATCGCCTACCTGAAACAAAAAATCTCCTTCAATGATAGAAAAAATCTCATCCTGATCGTGGTGTACGTGCAAAGACGGCCCTACTTTCTCGTTGCCAATATACTCAAAAACAGCCAATTGACCATTCGTATCTTTACCAGAAATTTTAACATCATTCGGATTGACACCTTTATAGGGCGTATGAATGCCAAAGCGGGCATCACCGGCTTTGACGACAAAAGGTTTTGAGTTTAACATTGACAAAGATGGAAACTTAGTCAATGGCAGCATTAACGGAGCTGCAAATAAGAAGCTTCTGCGTTGCATGATTTTGGGTTGTTTGTTCGACAAAATTCCAAAATCAAACGCAGGCCTTGGTGGGAAAAAATGGACATTTTTTGACGCTTCTGCCTGATTTATACTAACATTGGTAAATTATTAACGATTGATGCTTTTTTACTTACCACTATCCCTATTCTGCTTTTAAAAACTGCCCATGAATGTATTCAAAATAGTTTTCCTACTCAGTTTTGTATGTATTGCTTTCACTTCTGCCGGGCAAATAACCTTTTTCGTCTCTCCTACCGGCAATGATAGCAACATCGGTACTCTGCAAAAGCCTTTCAAAACGATAGCCCAAGCACTCGTTCGGGCCAAACAGGCCAAAGAAAAAAACGTAAAAATACAATTGAGAGATGGGACGTATTATGAAAGCAAAACCCTTGTATTAAATGCGAAAGAGGGTTTATTTTCTTCTTTGGAAATCACCAACTACCAAGACGAAAATGCAATCATTGACGGAGGCCAAAAGTTAAACCTCTCGTGGAAGCCTTTTGAAAAAGGTATTTATCAGGCAGTTGTCCCACCAACTATTTCCTTTGAACAGCTATTCATCAACGGTCAACTACAGCACTTAGCGCGTTATCCCAACTACAACGCCGATGCCCGGGTATTTCACGGAACCGCCGCTGATGTCATTTCGCCTGAAAGAGTCAAAACGTGGAAAAATCCTACAGGCGGTTACGTACACGCACTGCATTCAGGGGAATGGGGAGGATTTCATTATTTGATTACGGGGAAAGATGAAAAAGGAGAGTTGAAATTGGAAGGCGGTTGGCAAAACAATCGCCCTGCTCCCATGCACAAACAGCATCGTTTTGTAGAAAATATTTTCGAAGAATTGGACGTTCCCGGGGAATGGTATTTTGACAAATCCAACCGAACACTTTACTTTTTTCCGCCTACCAACATCCATCTTCCAACGGCTTTGGTGGAAGTTTCTACGCTTAAAAATGTCATTGAATTGCACGGAACGCTCGAACAACCTCTGCGCAATGTTCATCTAAAAAATCTTCATTTTGTCCATACTGAGCGCAGTTTTATGGACACCAAAGAACCCTTGGTTCGCAGTGATTGGACGTTTTACCGAGGCGGAGCCGTGCTTTTTGACGGTACCGAAAACTGCAAAATCACCGATTGTGAATTCTCAAATTTAGGAGGAAATGCCATTGTGTTAAGCAATTACAATAAAAATGATACCATCAGCGGTTGCTACATTCACCACATTGGGGCGAGTGCGGTAGCGTTTGTGGGAGATTCCAAAGCAGTACGCTCTCCTTCTTTTCGCTACGAACTTTCGATTCCCTACGAAAAACTGGACAAAACGCCGGGACCGCAAACCAACAATTTCCCGCAGGAATGTGCGGTATTGGATAACTTGATTCACGATGTCGGTCAAATGGAAAAGCAGGCTACGGGGGTACAAATTGAATTGTCGGCTTCGATTTTGGTGAGTCATAACAGCATTTACAACACGCCGAGGGCGGGTATCAACATCGGCGACGGGGCTTGGGGAGGACATATCTTAGAGTTCAACGACGTATTTAACACTGTTTTGGAAACGGGCGACCACGGCGCGTTCAACTCCTGGGGGCGCGACCGATTTTGGTACGCCAATCGTCACTACATGGACAGCCTCGTCGCTGTGCATCCTGAGTTAATATTGTTAGATGCTCAAAAACAGACCATTATCCGTAACAACCGCTTTCGTTGCGACCACGGCTGGGACATTGATTTGGACGACGGCTCCTCCAATTACCACATCTACAACAACGTTTGCCTCAACGGCGGGCTTAAATTGCGTGAAGGTTTTTACCGAAAAGTGGAGAATAACATCATGGTCAATAATTCCTTTCACCCGCACGTTTGGTTTAAAAACAGCGGGGACGAATTCAGGCATAATATTGTCATGAAAAAATATTACCCGATACAAATCAAAGAGTGGGGTCCTGCCATTGACCAAAATCTGTTCCCGGATTCTTCCGCTTTGACATTGGCCCGCAAAAACAATACGGATGAAAATAGCGTAATCGGTAATCCTTTGTTTGTCAATACTTCAACAGGTGATTACACTGTAGCTTCCACTTCCCCTGCTTTTATAATCGGTTTCAAAAACTTTCCGATGAATGAGTTTGGCGTACAAAAGCCAGCTTTGAAAAAGTTGGCTTTGCATCCTCCAATTCCAACCCTACTCAATGCACAGGCTCTTTCCGAAAAAACCTCAACGGTCTCCTTTCTGGGTGGAACCCTTAAAAATGTGGAAGGCTTAGGCGACCGCTCTGCCTACGGGTTGCCCGATGAAACGGGGATTATTGTTCTCTCAACGGGCATCAATAGCCTTTTGACAAAATCGGGATTAGTAGAAAAGGACGTCATCCGAACGGCTGACGGAAAAGCAGTCAAAAACATAAACGAATTGCTGGATATTTATCAGGAAATCAACTGGCATGGCAAAATAGACCTTGAAGTTCTTCGCAATCAGCAGCTTATGAAGTTGGTGTTACTTCTAAAATAAGGACATTTTCTTAAAAAAATATCCAAAAAAAGCTTTTCGGTCTTCTTAGGCCTTATTGGCGTTCTCACCGCAAGGCAACTTTTTGGTGAAGTTGTTAAAAATCGTTGAAATTACCCTTTCCCAAAGAAAAAATGCCAAATGCTGTCTAACAACGCTTGATTCCCAAAAAATAAATACGCAACGCTGCCCAAATGAGTGACGTAATACCCAAGGCTGATAAGGTAAGGTGTATAGATTTTTCGAGTACGCCATTCGAGGAGAAGGAATAGGGCAAACAAGGCAAAAATGGTTTCTAAGGCCGGGCCCTGAATACGGGCAAACGCCGGGCCAACGAAACCTATAATCGTCATGACCATAAATCGAGCGTGGTAAGCGGGCTTTTTGCGATAATAAATTGCTAAACCATACATGACCACAAACACAATAGGGTCAAGCAGATTGGAGGCAAAAACCGGGAGGCTTTTTTCTCTGAGTTGTTCCTGACGAACAATCAATACAAAGGACAGTATCATCAGGGCCACCAATCCGTACGAAATTTTGCCCAACAGGCGGTGCCAATTGAGTTGTTTTTTAAGAATCAAAATCGGCTGCACAATGAGCATCAGCAACCATGCCATGATCATTAAAGCATGAAAGTGAGTAACCCACGTAATGGTAATCGGCACATTACCGATTGGGCTAACAACGCCCTCAAAGTCGGGGAATTCACCGAAATAGCTTTGGTAAAAGCAATAAATAACCAATACCGTAAAAACGGCAAAGTAATAAGGCAGAAAGCGGTAGGTTTTTTCCATAAGGCCATTTTTTCTTCAAAAATCTTGCCTTTTAGGAGGATATTGGTGGTAAAAAAACGACCAATTTATCGAGTAGGGATGTGGTCGGTGACGATTCCCAATACACGCTCGGGTGAATTTTTCTCCGCCTGCATCATTACATTGGGCGTGACGCCTGCAAACTGTTTGAAATCTTTGACCAAATGTTGGTAATCGTTATACCCTGTTTGAAGCGCAATACTTAGCCAATCAAGCGATGGATTGATTTGTTTGAGCGAAAATGCCTTGTCAAAACGACTGATACGCGCCAAAAATTTAGGACTGACACCCATTCTTTCCATAAATTGCCTTTCCAATTGCCGTGGACTCCAACAAGCTTGGCTCGCCAGCCAGTCCAATGAAAAACGGGTTGGATTTTCGACCAACAACTGCCCTATTGTACTCACCGGATTGGTGACTATTTTACTTTTTTGGACTTTCTTCCAAAGGTACGCTTCGGCAATGTTGATAATCTGTTGGTAGGCCCCTGCATTAGCCATCTGTTCATTGACAGTCTTAATTTCGTTGCCGATCACGCTTTGCGCATCTACATATTGATCCGTAATCAACGCCAACGGAACGCCGAAAATCCGATACATTGCCCCCGGATGAAATACCACTTTGAGCATCATATAATCGTTAGTAATGTGTAGATTCAGTCGCGATACTTGCTGCCCCGATAAGTAGCAGGCAGTACGGTTAACTATCTCGTCCGTATGCTGATTCACACTCGTGAGTGTAGTTCGGGGATTAAAGGTCAGGCATTGTTCCGGGCATGGCGGGTAGGGTTTCATAAACGAAGCCTCACTCTGCCCCACTTTAAAATGCAGCAATAGGTATCTTTTGACAAACGGTTTTAAGTAAGGCGAAGGTAAGATATGTTCAAAAACCATAGCATCAAATAACGACTGATGATTTTAAAAGTACAGCCTAAAATGCTATTTATCAATCATTTGAAAAACAATTGATTAAACGGTAATTTTTGAAATTGACTTTGGAACAAAGGCTGCCAAAGTTACCAACACAAAACCCAAAATAGAAAACCACTCCCTGCTCTGAAAATTCTTGATTACTTGCGGGTGCATTTCATTGACTTTTGCCACTTGCTCGGCGGTAAGGTGCTGAAAATCTAAGGTTTCGATGTAGCGATTGATGGGGATCTGTTGATTGCCAGTCAGGAGTACATCGGCTATAAATAGTCCCAACGCACCTAAAATTAACCAAAATGACGGTGTTCGCCATTTTTTGATAAACAACAAAATGGTCAACACATAGCCCCACAAGATAATGGGGCCGAATACTCCCATGCGCACTCGCATAAATCCGTCGGTAATTTGCCAAGATTTGGCCCAATCTACCGAATTCATCAAATCGCCTTTGGCATTGATAATCCCAAAAACCAACGGGTTTATCATGCCCGAAAAATGTAACCCTGCGTAAATGCCCGAAATAAGAATGAGCAAATACAGCGCAACGAGGCGGATGGAGTTGATAAGTAGTATCATTGTGTAGTAAATTGGATTGAAGAAAGTTCTTTACTTCTTTGCCAAACCGCTATGCCCAATGCTATCCACGGAATACCCCAAAGCCCAATGACAGGAGCAGGTCTTGCACCAGTTAGAATAACTAACGGAAACATAAAAAGAAAAGGAAAACAACCTGCAATTAAAGGAATATAGCGTTTCCAGCCACTCCAAATTTTGGTTTTCAAGCTGGCAATTCCTACGAGTATCATGCCTAATCCACTCAAAAATGCTCCTAATGGGGCAAATGGCAAGGGCATCCAACCACCTAAAAAATAAGATACTGCACCTGCCATTGATACAAAAAGAAAATTTCGTTTTGTGCCAAAGCCCGTTGGTTCGCCCACTTTCCAAAGTGAGTAAGCCCCAATAAACAGAAAAATGGTGGAAATAGTTAGCACCCAGAATTTTAGAGTTAATGGCAGTTTATCATCAATCAAATAGAGAAAAGGAAGTATCGTCTTCCCTTTTAAAGGCTCATCAACGGCATTTAAAAACCAAAAAGGAATGCCAAAATATATAAACCCTACGCCCATGCCCATGAAGCCGACCGCTGCTCGCTGCATATACTGAATTTTTGTTTCGTTTGTCATTTTGTGTTTATAATTTAGATTTGTTGATTCGGGTCAAGAAAAAGGGTGTAAGGCAAAGAGAAAGGAAACTGATAGTGCTATGAATAAATCGTTCATCAAAATTTGCAATTGCCTTCTTTTGAAATTCAGCCAGTTGTTTGGTTTACTGTTCGGTTATGGTCTGCAAATCCAATTCGTTGATAAATGCGTTGATGGGCAATTGTTCGCGAAACGTAAAATTTATGTCAAGGGCAAAAGCAGCAAAAGCCAAGACTAAAAAAAGGAAGGTCAAACTTTTCCAGTTTTTCACGAACAATAAAATCGTTATGGCAAATAGTATCATCATGGCAGGACCCATAATAGCCATTCGAGTGTGCATAAAAGTCCCATCCACTATTTTCCAATATCTGGCATATTCAATGGGTGTGAGCTGTGTTTCGACAGGGCAAATTTTGTGGTTGAAAAGCATGCCTGCGTAAAAACCAACAAGTACCAGAATCAAGTAAAGGAATAGTTTTTGAACAGTTTTGAAGATTACTATCATTTTTGCGATTATTTTTTGCAAAAATGAGGAGAAGTTACGGGCGAAGCATAGTAAAAAAACGACATGATTTAGTAAATAATCGCATTTTCAAAATCAAAATGGGTCGGAACGAGCCCTGTAAACATTTTAAAATCTCGAAGCAAGTGATTTTGGTCAAAATAGCCACAATCGTAGGCAATTTTCAGCCAACTGTCTTTGGTATTTTGGTTTCTCATTTTCATAATTTGGTTGAAACGAATAATTCTGCTGAACAATTTTGGTGTTACACCTGTGCGTTCCAGAAATTTTCGTTCAAATTGTCTGCCGCTTAAACAAGCCTCATCTGCTAACTTATCTAAGGAAAAACCGCCAATTTGCTTACCCATTTGTTGCATAACTGAGTCAATTGGCAATTTATCAAATCTGTAATTAACGACTTTCTTCAATAAAAACACCTCAGAAAACTTAACCATTTCCTCAAAACTTTTGGCGTTGAGTATCTGCTCTCTTAATTCTTTGATGGGGCTACCCAAAACCAACGTAGATTCAACCCAACTATTCTCAAATACGGTCATTGGAATGCCGAATAAGCGATAAAAGCCACCTGTCTGAAAGATGATTTTAAACATCAAATAGTTGTTAGGTACCATCATATCTATGCGGCTGATCGATTGCCCAATGATAATATTATCAGGCGGGGATTGAACAACTGCCCCCTCTTTTGATAAGGCAATGGGAGGGCTTTTTGGGTAGAAATAAATTGCCTGCTCGGGCGTAGGTGTATTCGAGCGTGGTACAGGATTTGAATGAGATACATACAAATACCAATATGCTTTTACAAAAGGCCGCAAGGCCGGATGTGGCGGTAAAATTTGAACCATGGTAAGGCGGGGTCTATTTTTTAAAAATAGACCAAAAGCCCCTGATTTTCAAAAGAAAGGCAATTAATTGATTAAACGGTAACCGATGCTATACTACACCGCCGTAAAACTGATTCCTGCGGCTTCATCGGCCAACTGACGGGCATTTTCTTTGCCCAAGTAGTTGTCAATCAAATAATGAGCTATGTACAAAACCGGAGTTGTTAATAAAGCGATGCACCCTTTATAAATGTAATTGATGCTACCGACTTGCACGATTTGCGTCACCGACCAATTGCCGAATAAATAGAAGGCAATAAAAATGACGACGAAGCTATCCACCAATTGCGAAAACAGCGTGGAGCCCGTGGCTCGCAACCAAATGTATTTACTTCCCGTACGACGGCGCAGCCAGGAAAAAACAGTCACGTCCAATAACTGTCCAATCAAAAACGCGACAATGGAGCCAATCATGATACCCAAACCTTGTCGAAATATGGCATTAAATGCGCCGTCTATATTCATGGTATTACCAAGGCTGTCTTTGCTGTTTACTTCCAACCAAAATTGCGCAGGAGGCAGCGAAGTGGTTGAGTAAATCACGATGTACATGTAGGCAATAAACCCCGCCGTCAGGTACGAAATACGACGAACGCCTTTTTTGCCAAAATATTCGTTGATGATGTCGGAAGTAATAAAAACAATGGGCCAATTGACCACCCCCGCCGACATATTGAAATCCAGTTTTGTGCCAAATAAAGGCAATTGAGCCGGGGCAACTCCCAGAAGGGCTTCGACCGAGAAAATTTTCACTCCAATGATTTCGGCAATGAGCGCGTTGGTCAAAAAAAGACCGCACAAAAACAAAAACAAGAATTGTTTTTTCTGTTCAAAGGTAGCAGTAGAAGACATAAAGTGGGTTGTATACGTTAATTTCTATCCGTTGAGGGTATTTAATTGCGTCCAAACATCATTTATGGTATGAACCGGCAAATTACAGGTTTTGTTAAAACATACGTAAATTGTTGTCAAATCATTCTTCGCAGTGCGTTCCTGCAACAGAGGTAAGTCAGACCTTGTCTGAGTTCCTACCACTATTTTATTAGGGACAAAACGGGATTCCAGTTCTTTTCGGAGGGCATCAGCTTCTTTGCCCACGATGGCAATCTCAGCGGTCGGCTGCGTACGCAACGCGTACAAAGCCGCCCAATTGGTCACCCATTGCACATCAGTCAAAAGCGCACGTTTCATCTTCAAAAGCATCCAATCGGCCAGTTTTACGTAGTCTCCATGGTCAAAAATAGTGCCCAGCCAATACAGATTTTGCGCCATAAGTGAGTTGGAAGCAGGAATCACATTATCAAACACCTCTTTTTTTCGAGCAATCAAGTCTTCGGCATTACTATCTGTAAAGTAAAACAGTTCATCTTCAGCATCGTAAAAATTTTCCACCACGTAGGCGGTCAATTTTAAGGCTTCGTCCAGCCATTCTTCTTGAAAAGTAGCTTGATACAACCCAATGTAGGCATCCACTACGGTCGCATAGTCTTCCAAAAAGCCCACAATCGTTGCTTTGCCGTTTTTATAATTGTGCCAAAGCTGTTGGTTAGACGTCATTTTCTCTTTCAGAAAACGGGCATTATTCAACGCCAGCGTTTTGAATTTTTCTTCTCCAAAAGCACGGTAAGCGTCCGTTAAGCCTTTCAGCATCAATCCATTCCATGAAGCCAGTATTTTATCATCCAATCCCGGACGTATTCTGCTTTCGCGGGCGATGAAGAGTTTTTGGAGGGCATTTTTATATTGAATCCCTCCCCAACCCTCCGTGCGACGGTCCGACCCTATAAGGGAGGGGGACAAAGTAACTCCCTTCCCCTCAGAGGGTGAAGGGTTGGACGGTATGCCGCGCGGGAAGAGGGTTACCAAATGCAAATGATTATACCCATGCTCCCAGTTTCCGGAGGCTCTGATATTATATAATTTAGAAAACCACTCAAAATCGTCCCCCAATATTAACTTCAATTCTGACTGTGTCCAAATATAGAATTTCCCTTCTACACCCTCACTGTCAGCATCTAAAGCAGAATAAAAGCCTCCTTCGGCACTTGTCATTTCGCGTTCGAGCCAATCAATCGTTTCGTAGACACGGCTTTTGTAGAGTTCGTTTTTTGTCAGGGTGTAAGCTTCCGAATAAATACTCAACAATTGCCCGTTGTCGTACAGCATTTTCTCAAAGTGAGGAATAAACCACTCATCGTCCACCGAATAGCGCGCCCAACCACCCCCTACGTGGTCGTAAATTCCGCCTAAAGCAATCCGATTTAAGCTTAATTCGATATGGCGTAACGCTTCGGGGTTTTGAGTAAGGGCATAATAACGAAGTAAAAACTTATAAATCGAAGGCATTGGAAACTTCGGTGCGCGGTCCATTCCTCCTTTTTCCGTATCGAAATGTTGTTTCATTTTCTCAAACATTTCGTGCAAATCATCTATCGAAGGCGCGGCTTCTCCTCTCTCCTGTCCCGGATACAAATCGTATTTTTCTGATTCTTTGATGAGCATATTGCTCGTAAATCCTTCCGCTGATTTTACAAGATCATCGTGATGATTTTCAAACGCATTTTTGACACTACGCAACAGTTGAACCCAATTTTGAGCCGGCAAATAGGTGACCCCATAAAAAGGCTTGGCATCGGGCATCAAAAAAACATTCAGCGGCCAACCGCCGCGCGTACCCATTGCCTGCAAAGAGTCCATATAAATTGCATCCACGTCGGGACGCTCTTCTCTATCCACTTTGATGCACACAAAATCGGCATTCATCACCTCCGCAACTTGCTCTTTTTCAAAGCTTTCACGCTCCATGACGTGGCACCAATGGCACGCCGAATAGCCGATACTGACCAAAATAGGCTTGTTTTCGGTACGGGCTTTGGTCAAAGCCTCTTCCCCCCACGGATACCAATCCACGGGATTATGAGCGTGTTGCTGTAAGTAAGGTGATGTTTCGTGTATGAGGCGATTGGGCATGGCTAACAATGGGTGAATGGTAAGATACTTAGTTAATATTCAATTTCGGCTGCCATCAAAAAATTGACATTTTTATACCGGTCTTCAAATTCAGGTTTAACTGCTTTAAATTCGTCTAAGCGAACCCATTTATCTTTAAAACTTTGCCAAGAATAACACCCTTCCAATTCTTTATTGCTTCCAATACTCATCGTAATCGTGTGCGTTTCTTTCTTAGTTTTTCCATCAGCATATTTTACTGAAACAGTCTCTTTTTTATAAGCATATACATCAGTAGGTAACAATTGAAATCCTACAAAAAAACCATTTTCTGGAAGTTGTAATTCATATTGACTTATATCTACCTCAAACCACCTATGTTTGTTTGATTGCACCACAACTACTTCGGGAAGCAATTCTCGCCCAGGCGCACTGGAGGTACTTACTTCGTATAATTTCACTCGAAAAGGTACTCGATACCCTCCATCAAACGCAAAATTATCTATGTAATAACGTACTTTTTTGATTCTTCCAACTTGCCTATCGGGATTTTGTATTTGAAACGCGACCTGCATTCCAGGCGCAAAGCTCCATCCCCTTTTACTACCTTTTTTCCCTCCCCACCATTCGCGTTTTAAGGCATTTTTGACCTTTACTTCCGCTAATTGAAGTGCCACTGCCTGCAACTGTACCTCGGATTTACTTTTAAGTTGCGCAGCTGAAAATTTTGCACTTCGATAACTCAAACAAAGAAAACTGACGGAATCACTTTCGTTCAAATCAATTTCAATAGCGCCATTTTCATCCGCATTGTAAATCTTGAGGGTAGGAGAAACGACCACCGTTGCAAAAGAGACAGGCTCTTTACCTGATTTTATTTGCCCTTTCCACTGAAAACTTTGTTGGGCACTAACACTCAATGAAGCCGCCCAGAAATAGATTAAAATTCTGTAATACATTCGAATAGGTAAAAAATGAGAATATCACAATTTCTTCTCCATAATAAAATCTTCCATCAGAAAACCGTCACCGATGTCAATATCCTCATTACCAACTACTTTGAAGCCTACTTTTTCGTAAAATCCAACGGCTTTGTTGTAACGGTTGACGTTAAGCAAAAGTGACTCATTCCTGCTTTCGACGGCTATTTCACCCACCCGATTGATAAGTGCCGCTCCTACTCCCTTTCCCTGACTGGCAGGAAGCAAATAGATTTTATGAATTTTAGTTTTTGGCAAACCATTGTAATTCAGCTCATAAGAAGCGTAGCCCAAGTAACCGTTTTCGTCTTTAGCAATCAAGAAAACGTGTCCTTTTTCCTGAATTTGGCTCGTCAACGAAGGGATGCTGTACATCCAATCCAACATGTAATTGATTTGTTTTTCGGAGAGAATTTTCCCAAAAGTAATTGGCCAAGTTTCGTGAGCAATACGATTGATTTCGGGCAAATGGGCTTCCTCGGCAATACTAATCTCTACCATTGTAAGTCGTAAGGGTTTTCTTTAAAACAGATTTTACCCTCCAAAGTTCCGATATAAAGTTGTCTACTTAGTAAAGTGCAAAGGTTAAACGGGGCCGCCCGTGCGGGTTAGTGTGTAAAGAAATTTCACCTTCATTATCAACTCATTGCAATTTATTATAGCAAGCTATTTTTCCATGCTACTTAAACTCCAATTGCTGAATTTTTCCCGTTTGGTAATTGAGCAAGTAAAGCTCACCCGCTTCATCTTCACCGAACGATGACAAAGAACCCACCAAACGCGTCAATAATGTATTAGTGGCCTGCTTCGAGGCTTCGTCATACTTTAACGCCCAAATAGTGCCGCTGACGTAATCACCATAAATGTACTGCCCCTTGATAGCCGAAAGGCGGGTGCCGTTGTACACATAACCGCCCGTAATCGAACGCCCTTCCGAAGTACCGTAGTCAAATACCGGCTCCACAAAACCCGTTCGATTACAGTTGTTGTTGGGGCTATAACATACCTTGCCTTCGGCTACGCGCCACCCATAATTACCCCCTTTTTCCAAAATATCTACTTCTTCCCGCGCATTCTGGCCCACGTCGGCTATCCAAAACTTGCCCGTCGAACGGTCTTCGGTCACTTTCCAAGGATTACGAAGGCCGTAGGCATAAATTTCGGGGCGGGCATTGGCAGTTGTTTTAAAGGGATTATCGGGGGGAATGGCGTAATTAAGGCCATTTGCTTTTGAATTAACATCAATCCGAAGCATTTTCCCCAACAAACTTCCCAAATTTTGGGAGTAGTTTTGCGGATCGCCACTGGAGCCACCGTCGCCTGTTGCAATGTACAAAAAGCCATCTTTCCCAAACAAAATACTACCCCCGTTATGATTAGCATAAGGCTGGTTGAAAGTCAGCAAAATTTCTTCCGAAGCTGGGTCGCCAATGGTTTTATTGGATTGAAAACGAGAAATCACCGATTGCAATTGACCACTAAATTGCCAGGTATAGTTAACAAAAAACTGTCCGTTTGTACTAAAATTGGGATGAAAAGCAATGCCCAACAGGCCCGTTTCGCCGCCAGCCGACACCCGCGTGCTAATGTCCAGAAATGTCTCCGCTTGGGTAACGGCTGCCTCATTACGGAAAACTTTTACGAGGCCGCGTTGTTCTAACACAAACAATCGGTTGCTGCCGTCGCCCGCCGGTTTGAGTTCGACGGGGCTATTGAAACTTAAATTAGAAAAAGCGGGGGTAAGCTGCCAAGTGGCATTGGGATTGATTGTGGTCGTAGGCGGCGAATCGGAAGATGAGTTCCCGCACGACACAATCCCGCCAATTCCACTACTGACCAAAAGCACAAACAAAAACTGAAGGATAGTTTTCATGGGTCTTAAATTTAATGTGTGAAGAAAGTAAATGAAGTAGGAAATCTTTTACTTAAAAATAGTATGCCACTGCTATAACGAAAATCTTGTTGATTTTTTACATTTTAGAACCATAATTCACCTCATTTGTTCAAATTGCACCCCAAATTTTGACCCAAATACACATGACAGATGCAGTGATTATCGGAGGAGGATTGGCGGGACTCGTCAGCAGCATTGAACTGGCGCGTCGGGGGTTTTCAGTCATCGTAATCGAGCGAAAGCACTATCCCTTCCACCGCGTTTGCGGAGAGTACGTCTCTAATGAAGTACGTCCTTATTTGGAAGGTTTAGGATTAAAAATCAACGAGTTGGGTGTCAAAGAAATACAGCGCTTTTGCTTTACTTCACCTTCGGGTCGTGTCTTGGAAACTGATTTAGATTTGGGTGGTTTTGGCATAAGTCGTTACAAACTGGATTATGCACTGTACGAATTAGCCCAAAAAGTCGGGGTGAAGTTTGTGTTGGGGGAAACCGTAGAAAGTGTCGAGTTCGCAAGTGAAGAGTGTCGAATTAAAACAAGCAACAAACTTGATTTTTCAGCCAAAATCGTTTTGGGTTCCTTTGGCAAAAATTCCAAAATGGACAAAGCACTCGACCGCGATTTTACCCATAAAAAATCGCCGTATGTAGGGGTTAAGTATCATATTCGTACCGATTTTCCACAAGATTTAATTGCTCTGCACAATTTCAAAGATGGCTACTGCGGCATCTCAGCCATTGAAGAAGATAAATATTGCTTATGCTACCTTACCACGCGCGATAATGTCCGAAAACACGGCAGCATCTCCGAAATGGAAAAAAATGTTTTGTGGAAAAACCCTCACCTCCACCGTATTTTCAACAAGTCAGAGTTTTTGTACGAGCGTCCCGAAGTCATCAATGAGTTTTCATTTTCTCCCAAAAAGACAGTTGAAAACCATATCCTGATGGTGGGTGATGCCGCAGGGCTGATTACGCCTTTGTGCGGAAACGGCATGGCCATTGCTATTCACGGCGGGAAAATCGCCGCTGAATTAACTGCCGATTTTCTCCACCAAAAAATCAATCGTCAACAATTGGAAGATTCTTACCAACAACTCTGGAAAGATGAATTTTCCGTTCGTCTGTGGATTGGACGTACCGTACAGCGATTGTTTGGCGATGAGTGGCTCTCCGAATTGGCACTCAGCAGCTTTTCCTTAGCCAAACCCTTGTTGCGGTTTGTCATTAGCAAAACACATGGAAAAGTGATTACGTAACCATTCATCCAAATTTTAGTCTACAATAAAGGACATAGAGGTTTATTGCATTCAAAATCATATTTCGATGGAAAAACAACCAATTGTGAGTTTACGGGGCGTTAAAAAATACTATGGCCGCGACCTTATTTTAAAAGGAATTGATTTGGACGTCTATGCCGGCGAAATCATCGGCTATATCGGCCCCAACGGCGCAGGAAAAAGTACCACCATCAAAATTTTGATTGGAATGATTCCCGATTTTGTGGGCGAAGTTCGGGTATTGGGCTACGATATTAAGGAAGATGCCCTTGAGGTCAAAAAACGGATTGGTTACATTCCCGAAAATGCCATGCTATACGAAGTATTGACGCCCATGGAGTACCTGCTTTTTATAGGACGTCTGCACAAAATGGAGGATGCGCTCATCGAACGCCGAGCTATGGAATTACTGGAAATATTTGGTTTACAGGCTCATACCGATGTACGCATGAATACTTTCTCCAAAGGAATGCGCCAAAAAGTATTGCTCATTGCGGGACTGATTCACAATCCCGATGTCATCTTTCTCGACGAGCCACTCTCGGGTTTAGATGCCAACGCCGTAATTTTAGTCAAAGAAGTATTGGCAAAACTCAAAGCTGCGGGCAAAACCATTTTTTACAGTTCGCACATTATGGACGTCGTCGAGAAAATCTCCGACCGAATTGTGATTATCAATCAGGGAACGATTATCGCCAACGGCACTTTTGAAGAACTCAAAGCACAAGCCCAAACGGGCTCTTTGGAGAGTATTTTCCAAGGACTCACAGGCGACCACGAAAACGACCACCGCGCCGCCGACTTTTTACAAGCCTTGCGGTAATCTGTTAACCGTGTATCCGTTATCCGTTAACGGTTATCCGTAAATTCGTCATCGCACGTGCGCCCTCCGTCGTAATTCAATTCATTCGTCACTCGTCATTCGATAATTCGTCATTCCTTTATGACAATAGTCCGCTACGGAATTTATAAAAAAGGGGTAAAAATCTTAGGTTTGTTTTGCGAACCAACCAAAGACTTACCCCATGAATGTAGTAACACTCACAGAGCAAATATTGCAAAAAATGTCCGGA
>Ga0247843_1004423_pt1 | contig 21078 bp, 18 predicted proteins | sample LaCruzMarch2017__FD_192420 | JGI IMG/M metagenome (GOLD analysis project Ga0247843, IMG submission 192420) | Freshwater microbial communities from meromictic Lake La Cruz, Castile-La Mancha, Spain - LaCruzMarch2017_8m | ecosystem: Environmental > Aquatic > Freshwater > Lake | place: Spain...
CACCGACCCCCCGACCCACCGACCCACCGAACCACCGAACCACCGAACCACCGAACCACCGAAATGTTCGCCGCCCTCCATCTCCCCGACCTTGCCGCTCTGGCCGTGCTGCGTGCGCGGCCGGAGGCGCGGGGGCGGGCTTATGCGGTGCTGGAGGTGGCTCAGGGGGCGATTTTGGAGAAGGTCAAGCTGCCCTTGCTGGCGGTGAACGGGCTGGCGCTCGGGACGGGGATCGATGCCGGGTGGCCGCTGAACCGGGCGCTGGTGCGATGCCCGGATTTGCTCGTTTTGCCGCCGCATCCGGCGGGCGAGGCGGAGTTGCTGCGGGAAATGATCGGGCTGGCGGAGCGCATCACGCCGGATCTCGAGATCGCGGGGCGCGACACGCTGCTGCTCGATCTGTCGCGGGCCTCGTCGAAGCAGGCGGCGGGGCTGGCTTGGCTGGAGATGGCGGAAGGCGAGTTGCGCCACGTGAAAGCCGCGACGCCGGATCTGGCGCGGCTGGCGGTGCGGCATGCGGGCTGCCACGGCCGGCACGTTGCGGCGGAGGAGGTGAAAGCGCTGCCGCTGGAGTTGCTGGGCGGGTCGGCGTCGAGTTTGCTCGGTCTGTTAGAGGACTGGGGGTTGCGGACGCTGGGCGACTTCATGGCGCTGCCGCGGCAGGATCTGATCGAGCGGCTGGGGCGGGACGCGGGGGAGTGGCACGATCTGTTGCACGGGAAAAGCTGCCGGCTGCTGCGTCTGCATCGTCCGCCGGAAAGCTTGGCGCAGTCGGTGGATTTCGAGGAATCGCTGAGCTCGACCGAACCGCTGGTCTTCACTTTCCGGCGGCTGCTCCACGCGCTGTCCGCGCGGCTGGCGGCGCGACATGTGGCGGTGAAGGCCTTGCAGATCCGCTTCCATCTGGAATCGGGTGCCGAGTTGGAGCGGGTGATCCGCCTGCCGGAGCCGCGGGTCGCGGAGGCGGAGCTGCTGCGGCCGCTGGAGATCCTGTTAGAGTCGCTGAAGCTGAAGTCGCCGGTGAGCGGGCTGACGCTGGATGCCGAGACGATGCCGCCGACCGCGGCGCAGCGCGACTGGTTCGTCCGCCAGCTGCCGCGGCCGGAGCGCTGGAGCGACACGCTGGCGCGGCTCGATGCCCTGTTAGGCCCGGGCCGGACCGGCATCCCGGTGCCGCCGTCGGGGCATCGGCCGGACGATTTCCAGGTGCGGCCGGGCGACGGCGCGGGTGTCCTGTTAGAGAGCGCCTTCCTGCCCTCGTGTCCGGTGCCCTTGCGCCGCTTCCGGCCGCCGCACGAGATCATGGTGGCTTTCGAGGCGGGACCGAAGCCGCTGGCGCTGCTGAGCGGACCGTATCGCGGCGAGATCACCGGCTGCCGCGGCCCTTTCAAGCACTCCGGCGACTGGTGGGATCCGGACGCCGCGTGGAAGCGGCTGGAGTGGGACGTGCGTCTCGCGGACCAGCAATTGTTGCGCCTCGCCTTCCTGCCGCCGGACCGGTGGTGTGTGGACGGGGTTTATCTTTGAAAGTGCCGAGTGAGCAGAGCGAAAGTGCCGAGTGATCAGTGATCAGTGATCAGTGAAAGACTATGAAAAGCGCATTTTCCACTCCTCGCTCGGCACTTCCCCGCCAGTTCGAACGTTCCGCACCACCCCCACACTCCGCCTCTTCTACTCAACCACTGATCACTGATCACTCGGCACTCTGCCTTTCCCTCCGCTTCGTGATGAACGCTAGTCCTTACTCCGAACTCCACGCCCGCTCGGCGTTCTCGTTTTTGCGCGGATCGAGTCCGCCGGAGGCGATGGTGGCGCGGGCGGCGGAGCTGGGTCTGGAGGCGATCGCGATCACCGACCACGAGGGCTTTTACGGCTCCGCCCGGGCCCACAAGGCGGCGCGGGAATGCGGGATCCGGGCGATCGCCGGGGCGACGCTGGAGATCGATGGCACCCATGTGCCGGTGCTCTGCGCGACGCGGCGGGGCTACCGGACCTTGTCGCGCCACCTCGCCGACCGGCATCTGAAGACGGTGCTGTTGGATTCGCCGCTGGACTCGGGCGATCTGGTGGCGCTCACCGGCGACCGCGAGGGACCGGTGCTGCGGCACTTGCTGAAGGATGACCGGGAAGCGGCTCTAATAGCACTGGGCGGGCTGGTCGCGATGTTCGGGCGGGACAACGTGTTCGTGGAGATCCATCGCCACGACCTGCGCGACGACGCGCGGCTGAATCGGCATCTGATCGACCTCGCCGCGCACTTGAAACTGCCGCTACTGGCCAGCAACGCGCCGCTCCATGCGATCCGCGAGGATCGTCCGCTGGCCGATGCTTTCACCTGCCTTCGCCACCACGTGCCGCTCGATGCCGCGGGCCTGCTGCTCGCGCCGAACGGCGAGCGACACCTCAAGTCGCCGCGCGAGATGGCGGCGCTGTTTGCGGACCTGCCGGAAGCGCTCGTGAACACGCGGCGGTTGGCGGAGCGGACGGGTTTCACGTTGGAGAACCTGGGCTACGAGTTCCCCGATTTCCGGGCGGACGACGGCCGCGTTCTGTCGATGGCCGAGCAGACGGAGTATCTGCGGACGGTGAGCCGCGAGGGGGCGATCCGGCGCTACGGGAGTTATGGCGGCGAGGTGAAGGCGCAGATGGAGAAGGAGATCGAGTTGATCGGGCGGCTGGAGCTTTCCGGTTACTTCCTGATCGTCCGCGACCTGGTCGAGTTGGCCCGCAGGGAAGGCATCCTCTGCCAGGGCCGCGGCTCGGCGGCGAACTCGCTGGTGTGCTTTGTGCTCGGCATCACGAATGTCGACACGGTGAAGCAGAAGCTGGTCTTCGAACGCTTCCTGTCCGATCACCTCGCGGGCAACAAGCAGCACAAGAGCTGGCCGGACATCGACATCGACTTCCCGTCCGGCGAGCAGCGGGAGAAGGTGATCCAGTATGTCTTCCGCAAATACGGCGCGCGCGGCGCGGCGATGACCGCGAACGTGATCACCTACCGGCCGAAGTCGGCGTTCCGCGAGATGTCGAAGGTGCTCGGTTTCCCGCCTTCGCTGGCGGACCGCTTTTCGATGCTGGGCGGGACGGCGGAGAGCCGCTGGGAAGAGGAGGACCGGCGGAAGCCGCGCGAGGAGAAGGAGCAGGACCGGCGCGAGGCGTTCGAGAACAGCGTGGCGAACCTGTTGCCGCCGTCGCACCCGCGGCTGCCGGCCTTGGAAAAGCTCTACCACGCGGTGCTCGGGATGCCGCGCCATCTGGGCCAGCACTCGGGCGGCATGGTGATCTGCGACCGCGGGCTGGACGAGGTGGTGCCGATCCAGCCGGCGACGATGCCGGGGCGGACGGTGGTGCAGTGGGACAAGGACGACTGCGAGGACCTGGGCATCGTGAAGATCGACCTGTTAGGCCTGGGGATGCTGGCGGCGATGGAGAACATGATCGAGATCACCGGCAAGCTGGGCGAGAAGGTCGATCCCGCGGCGATCGACCTGGCGGATCCCGCGGTGTTCGAAATGCTGCATCGCGCCGACACGGTGGGGACTTTCCAAGTCGAGTCGCGGGCGCAGATGGCGACGCTTTCGATCCTGCGGCCGAACACCTTTTACGAGGTGGCGATCCAGGTGGCGATCGTGCGCCCCGGGCCGATCGTCGGCGAGCTGCTGCATCCCTACCTGCGGCGGCGCAACGGGCTGGAGCGGCCGGACTACATCCACGACGACCTGCGCGAGGTGCTGGGCCGCACGCTGGGCGTGCCCTTGTTCCAGGAGCAGGTGCTGAAGATGTCGATGATCCTCGCGGGCTTCGACGGCGGCGAGGCGACCGAGCTGCGCCGGGCGATGGCCTTCAACCGCAGCGACGAGCGGATGCAGCGGGTGGTGGCGAAGCTGCGGCAGCGGATGAGCGAGCGCGGGGTGGCGGAGGAAGTGCAGGAGAAGGTGGTGCAGTCGACCGGCAACTTCGCGCTCTACGGCTTCCCGGAGAGCCACGCGCTGTCCTTCGCCTCGATCGCCTACTGGTCGTGCTGGTTCAAGGTCCATCACCCGGCGGCGTTCTACACCGGGCTGATCAACAACCAGCCGATGGGCTTTTACTCGACGCACTCGCTGATCCAGGACGCGAAGCGCCACGACATCCGGGTGCTGCCGGTGTGCTGCCTCCGCAGCGGCGTGGCGACGGAGGCGGTGGACGCGCGGACGATTCGGCTGGGGCTCCACCGGCTGTTAGGCGTGGCGGCGGCGACGCGGGAGCGGATCGTGGCGGAGCGGGAAAGGGCGGCGTTCGCTTCGTTGGCGGACTTTCTCGGCCGGGTCGCGCCGAATGCCAAGGAGCGGCGGTTGCTGGCGAAGTCGGGTGCGCTCAACGGGCTGCCGGAAACCGGCCACCGGCGGCAGGCGATGTGGCAGGTCGAGCTGCCGCTGTTCGATGATTTGTTAGACAGGGTGGACAAGCCGGTGGGGCAGGTGCTGCCGGAGATGACGATGCCGGAGCGGGTCGCATCGGACCTGGCGACGCAGGGGGCGTCGACCGGGCCGCATCCGATGGTGTTGTGGCGGGAGCGTCCGGGATCGCCGCGGCTGCTGCGGGCGAGCGATCTCCATGATTTGCCGCACGGGCTGCCGGCGAGGGTGGGCGGGCTGGTGATCTGCCGCCAGCGGCCGGGCACGGCGAAGGGGCATTGCTTCATCTCGCTGGAGGACGAGACGGGGATCGCGAATCTCTTCGTGCCGAAGAAGACCTTCCAACGGCTGCGGCGGGTGATCGTCAGCGAGCCGTTCCTGATGGCGGAGGGGCGGGTGCAGATTTCAGAAGGCGGGCAGCGGACGGTGTATGTGAACGAGGTCTTTCCGCTGCCGGGCTGCGAGCCGGGGCACGCGGCGCGGTCGCATGATTTTCATTGAGGGAGGGGTGGCGGTTGATCGCGGATTGTTAGGCCGCGAGGGGCCTGCCCGTTGCCGTGCTTCGGCCTTCAGTCGCTTCCCGATGTCCCAACGGGACTTCAATAACGAAGCCCAGGGTTGCGAGGAACGAGCTACCCTGGGTTGCCAGCCCGCCTTGTGCTACCTCAACGAGGTTGCGGACGGGGTGGTTCCGCGACACTCCAGGGACCGCTCCTCCACAACGCCGTTGGCGTAGCAAATCGATGACCGGCGACCCGGGGTAGCCTCCTGGGTCGGCAACCCCGGGCTCTGTTACGAAGTCCCGTTGGGACGGTGGGCGATGGGTTCAACCTCTGGTTCTGTTAGAAAGTCTCGTTGCGGCAGCGGTTGATGGGTGCCGCGGGGGCGGGATAAACCCAGCGCCGCCCCAAGCGCACAACTTGCAAAGTTGTGCTACTTCGCTGGCGCGAGCTTCGGGTCGTCGAGGTCGAGGCGGTAGAGGATCTGGTTGTAGTTGTAGCGCGGCGTCGGGTGCGGGCGGTCGGCGAACTCGGCGGTGTAGGTGCCTTCGAAGACGATGAAGTTCGCATCGTCCGGGGTGAGCTCGGGGTGGATGCGCGGGTTGTAGAAGGTGTAGTTGTCGTGGGTCAGGATCTTCACCGCCTTGCCCCAGGGACCGGTCGGGACATCGGCCTCGGCATACCAGATCTCGCCGAACGCGGAGGGCTTGCCGAAGTGCTGGGTGAAGACGGTGATCCACTTCTTGCGGAAGGGATTCCAGGCGATGGAACCGCGGTGGGGTTTGACCTCGGAGCCGTCCTCGGCCGAGCGCGGGTTGGCGGGTTCGGCGACTTTTTCCCATTTCGTACGATCCGTCCAAGCGGCTAGGGTGGCCCGGCAGCGCATGGTCGGGAAGGGATCGCCGAAGAGCGCCCAAACCTTTCCATCGGGATCTTCCCAGAAGACGGGATGCCCTTTTGGAAGGAGGCCTTTTTCACCGGCACCTGCCCACCAAAGCACCTTGAGAACCTGGAACTCCGCCTTGTCCTCGTTCCAGAGGCACTGGCCGACCTCATATTCGTCGAGGGGCGGCTTGATCTTCGAGTAGATCGCGACCAAGGCGTTGGAATCCTCGTCATCGGGCAGGCTGACTATCCCGGTCAGCCAGGTTGGTCCGTCGCCCGGCAGTTTCGCGACACCGCGCGGTTTGTCCTCGCTGTCCCTGAAGTGCTTGAAGGGCAGGAACAGCGGCGGTTTGAAATCCGCTACCGGCTTGGGAGGCGTGACGGCGGCGGTGGAATGGAAAATGCCGAGCGGATAGCCGGGCAGGGTGGTGTCGCCCCACAGCCAGAAAAGTTTTCCCTCGTGGCGGGTCATCAGGACCGAGTCGCAGCCGAAGATGTCGCTGTCCGGCAGCGGCGAGTCGATGCCCAGCTTCTCCGATTCCGCGAACAGCCCGCCGCCGGTCAGGCGGCCGAGGCGTTTGGCGATATTCCTCCGCTCGACCTCGATGCGGATGGTGGCGCCGGCGGTCGGTGAAGTACGGATTCCCTCGTAGCCGAAGCCGTCCTTTTTCACGCCGTAGCCGTGGCCTTTTATGTGGAACCAGACGGCGCGGTCGAACAGGTCGGGATCGTCGATGGCGATCAACCCGGCGTTGTCGCTGACGAAGCGCTGCTCGTGGGTGGTGCGGAGTTCGACCAGCGGGACCGGCCAGCCGTTTTCCTTGTCGACGATTTCGACGCGGCAGGGCTCCGCGGCGTGGAGGAGCGGAGCGAGGAGAAGGAGGACGGCGCGGGTCATGGGATGCTACTTCACGCAGCGGAAGCCGGTGTGGTTGGTGGGCGATTCGCTGTCCTGGGAGTGGCGGGCGGCGGGGCGGTAGCGCATGCAGTAGGAGACGTGGCAGAGGAAGGAGCCGCCCTTGGTGACGCGGTGGACCTTGCCGTCGCCCTTCATGCCGGTGTCGCGGTTGACCCAGTGGGCGGGGCCTTGCGGGTTGTCGGGATCGCAGTCGGTGAAGTAGGCGGGATCGTAGAGGTCGCTGCACGCTTCCCAGACGTTGCCGGCCATTTCGTAGAGTCCGTAGCCGTTCGGCGGATAGCTGCGGACCGGGGCGCTGCCGGTGAAGCCGTCCTCGGCGCTGTTCTTGTTAGGAAATTCGCCCTGCCAGGTGTTGGCCATCCACTGGTCGCCGGGTTTCAAGTCGTCGCCCCAGACGTAGATCTTGCCGTCGAGTCCGCCGCGGGCGGCGTATTCCCATTCGGCTTCGGTCGGCAGCCGCTTGCCGGCCCACTTGGCATACGCGGTGGCATCCTCATGGGTGATGCAGACGACGGGGTGGTCGTCCTTGCCTTCGATCGAGGTGCCCTTGCCGGCGGGCTGGCGCCAGTTGGCCTCGGGGTCCCAGCGCCACCACTCGATCGAGCGGCCGGGCTGGTTCGGATCGCCTTCGATGCCGGCGTTTTCGCGGAACACGATGCCGCCGTTGCCGAAGCCGCCGGGCGGCAGGTTGGCGCGGGCTTCTTCGGGGAAATCCTCGGGCTTCACCTGGCGCTCGGCGAAAGTGACATAGTTGGTGGCCTTGATGAAGGCGGCGAACTGGGCGTTGGTGACTTCGGTCTCGTCGATCCAGAACTCCTTCACGGTGACCTTGTGGGCGGGGGCTTCCTCGGGGAATGACTTGGGGCCGAAGGGGGTGTCGAAGGTGCCGTCGTGACCCATCATGAAAGTGCCGCCGGGCAGGCGGACCATCCCGTCCTTTCGTTCCAGGCCTGCCACGGCAGGGGGCAAGGAGGAGTCGGCTGCGGGTGGGGTTTCCTTCTTCTGGCAGGACGGCAGCAGGGCGAGGACGAGGAGAAATCGTTTCATCGGAGGTGGCGGGCTACGCGGAAGATGGGGGTTTCATATCCAGCGGGCACGAAGAATCTGTGGCGGGTGGCGGGGGGATGATGGATTGCAAATCCGTCCGATCCGGAGAGCATGGCGAGCCGTCGCGCTCCTGCCCATGAACTTCCGCCGCTTCTACCCGCTTCGTGGACTGCCGAAACAAGGGCAGCTCTGGAGCTGGATCTCCTACGACGTGGCGAACCAGTCGTTCACGCTGATCGTCAACACGATGTTGTTCTCGATCTTCTTCGCGGCGGTGGTGGTGCAGGACGACACGAAGGACGACCGCCTGTGGTCGCTGGCGTTTGGAGGGAGCATGGTGCTGGCTGCCTTGTTCTCGCCGCTGGCGGGCGCGGCGGCGGATGAGCGGGCTTGGAAGAAGACCGGGTTGGTGGCGACCGGGCTGATGTGCAGTCTGTTCACCTGCGGCCTGGCGTTCATCCAGCCGGGACAGGTTTGGCTGGCGATGCTGCTCTACATCCCGGCGAACTTCGCGTTCGCGATCGGCGAGAATTTCCTGGCGAGCTTCCTGCCGACGCTGGCGCGGCAGAACGAGGTCGGCAAGGTCAGCGGGTTCTCGTGGGGCCTGGCCTATTTCGCGGCGCTGCTGCTGATCGGCATCACGGCGGGCGGGATGGCGGTGTTCCATCTGAAGTCGCCGGAGCAATGGCGGCCGTTCTTTCTGATGGCGGGGCTGTGGTTCCTCGCCTTCACGCTGCCGACGATCTTTTGGCTGCGCGAGCCGGCGGTCGAGCGGACCACTCATGCGGGTCGCTCCTGGCTGACGGCGGGCTTTGTGCGGCTGGGCGAAACGGTGCGGCAGTTGAAGAACTATCGTGATCTCGCGATGCTGATGGCTGCGTCGTTTTTCTTCGCGACCGGGATGAGCGTGGTGGTCTCCTTCGCGAGCAAGCTGGCCGGGGAGTATGGCTTCAAGGAGGTGCAGATGGTGATCTTCATGGCGGTGATGACCGTCTCGGGAATCATCGGGACGCTGGTGCCAATGCTCTTCCAAGATCGGCTGGGGCACCGGCTGACTTCGGCGGTGCTGCTGGGCGTGTGGGTGCTGGCAGCGGCCGGATTTGCGGGCTATGCCTATCTTTATGAGGCCCACTCTTTGAACGGCGACGGGTCGGTCTATCCGACGTGGCCGCTGTGGCTGGTGGGGAATCTGTTAGGCTTCGGGCTCGGGTCGCTGGGCTCTGCGAATCGCGCCTTTGTCGGGTATCTGGCACCGCCGGAGAAGTCGGCGGAGATGTTCGGGATCTGGGGGCTGATGATCAAGCTGGCGGCGGTGATGACGTTTCCCTTCGCGTGGGTGAAAGACACCGCGGGGAGCCCGCAGGCGCTGTTGCTGCTGGCGGGCTTCATCGGGGTGGGGCTGGTGTTGACGCTGTTCGTTGACGAGAAGCGCGGGCGCGCGGCGGTGACCGGCGGGGAATAGGACTTATGCCGGGGAATAGGTCTTATAGGACCTATCTCCCTTGACTGTCGCAGCCGGACTCGTGAGATCCTCCGCCCATGACCAAGTTCCGCCCGTGCATCGACCTTCATGAGGGCCAGGTGAAGCAGATCGTCGGCGGGACCTTGCGCGACGACGGGCCGGGGCCGCGGGTGAATTTCACGGCGAGCGCCGGGGCGGGGGAGTTCGCGGCGAAGTTCCGCGGCGATGGTCTAACAGGCGGCCACGTGATCAAGCTGGGGCCGGGCAATGACAAAGCGGCGCGGGAAGCGCTGGCGGCGTGGCCGGGCGGGCTTCAGATCGGCGGCGGGATCCATGCGGGCAATGCCGGTGAGTGGCTGGCGGCCGGGGCTTCGCACGTGATCGTGACATCGTGGTTGTTCAATGAAGCGCGGTTTTCGGAAGCGCGGGTGGAGGAGCTGGTGGAAGCGATCGGAGCGGCGCGGCTGGTGATCGATCTTTCCTGCCGGCGGACGGCGCGCGGCTGGACGGTGGCGATGGACCGCTGGCAGACCTTGACCGATCTGGACGTCACGCCGGCGACGCTGGACCGGCTGGCGCCGTGGTGCGACGAGTTCCTGATCCATGCGGCGGATGTCGAGGGACTGTGCGGCGGGATCGACGGCGAGCTGGTGGCGATGCTGGGCGAATGGGGAGGCCGGCCGATGACTTATGCGGGCGGCGCGGCTTCGCTGGCGGATGTGGAGAAGGTGGCGGAGCTATCGGGCGGGAAGGTCGACGTGACGGTGGGCTCGGCGCTGGATTTGTTCGGCGGGAGCGGGGTGGGGTATGACGAGCTGGTGGCGTGGAACCGGCGGTGATGCTTTTGAAGCACGCCAGTCGTCAGGCTGGCAGCTGGGGACCATTCGGCCGGTCGCAGACCGGCGGTCCCGGGAATTGAGAGTTGAGATTTCGGATTTCGGCTTTGAAATGGGTGGGCGATGTCGAAGAGCGCCGACTTTCCTTACCTTCCGTCCGGATTTGAACCGGAAGACGAACTGCTCGACCAACTGAGCAACCGTCCCGGCAACCAACGATGCGTGGTGGGCCGGGACGAGCTGCTGCTGGTGGTGCACGAGGTGCCGAAGCCGGGTGTCCCGGAGCGGGAGCCGCTGCTCTTTTGGCGGCGGGCGGACGAGACCTGGCTGGACTACGCGGGGGGCAAGGGACTGCGGCGGCTGGGTGACTTGTTAGACCGCTATGCGAAGGTGATCGACGAGAAGGAGGAACTGATCGAAGAGGCCGACACGGCGGCGGAGATCTTCGAGCTGGTGCGGGCGGCGGCGCCGCTTTCGCGTTCATCGCGGAACCTGATGCACGCGATCGATCACACGGCGCTGCAGGATGAGGACAATCGCGAGTTGAAGTCGTATCGCGACCGGGTCCGCGAGTTGGAGCGGGCGGCGGAGCAGCTCAACCATGACGCCCGGCTGACCATGGAATACTGGAAGGCGGAGCGCAGCGAGGAGCAGCAAAAGTCGGCGGAGAAGCTCAACAAGATCGCCTTCCGGCTCAATCTGCTAGCGGGCTTTTTCCTGCCGCTGGTGGCGCTCGGCGGCCTGTTCGGGATGAACGTCGACTTGCCGGACTTCGTCCAAGGCTGGTTCTGGGTGATCTTTTTCGGTGGACTGGTCACCGGCGGCACCTTGGTCTGGCTGGTCGGCCGGAAAACCGGGGAGCATTCATGAACGGGCTGTGGATCCTGCTGGCGGGGCTGCTGGTGGTGGCGGGGATCGTTTTCTGGCACTCCGGGCGGGTCGAGCGGGAGCGGGCGAAGCTGCGGGCGCGGCGGCTGGATGCGCGGCAGCAGGAGATCGTGGCGGAGCATTTCCCGCTGTGGGAGGAAATCCCGGACGAGATCCGGGCGGAGACCGAGCGCTGGATGCAGGTCTTTCTCGCCGAGATGAATTTCGAACCTTGCGGGGGCCTCCCCGAAGTGACCGAGGAGATGCGGCTGGCGATCGCCGCGCCGGCTTGCCTGCTGGTCGCGCGGCGGCCGGGGGATTACTACGAGAGGCTTCGTAGTATCCTGGTGTATCCCGATGCCTTCACGGTGAAGGACGACTGGGGGATGGAGGATATCCGCCTCGGCGAATCGTGGGACCACGGCAGCGTGGTGCTTTCGTGGGAAACGGTGAAGCAGGGCGATCTGAATCCGGAGGACGGGCTGAATGTGGTGTTGCATGAGTTTGCCCATCAACTCGACCAGGACGACGGCGCGGCGGACGGGGTGCCGGAGCTGGAGGAAGGGGATGACTACGGGAAGTGGTCGCAGGCGATGCTGCCGGCCTTTGACTCGTTCTGCGAAAAGGTGAACGCGGGGAAGCGCAGCGTGATCGACGACTACGGTGCGGAAAGTCCGGCGGAGTTTTTCGCGGTGGTGACCGAGACGTTTTTCGAGCGGGCGAAGGGGCTGAAGCGTGAGGAGCCCGAGGTGTTTGCGGAATTGGTGAGGTTTTACGGGATGGATCCGAGCGGGTGGTGAATTTTCCCGGAACCGTGTGCCACCGGCTCGCCGAACGGTGCCTTCCACTCCGCTGCCCGATCAGGTGCGTATCGCCAGCAGTAGCCATCTCGCTGCTTCGGCGCGCCGGTGGCTGGCGGTCCCAGGGGGGCGGAAGCACGGGGTGGCCATGGGTCGGCGATACCGGCTTGAACGGGTGGCGGGCTCTTGTGGACCGTTCGGCGAGCCGGTGGCACGCGGTCCCGGGTTGTCCCCGGTGGGAAGGCAGTCCTAGTGGCTTGCCTCGCGTCCGGAAAGCGGTCAGAAAACCGGGGCCGATATGATTATTTCCCCGAAAATCCGCGGATTCATTTGCACCACCGCCCATCCGGAAGGCTGCGCCGCCCATGTCCAGGAGCAGATCGACTATGTGAAGTCGAAGCCTCCGCTGGCGAATTGCCCGAAGCGGGTTCTGGTCGTCGGATCATCGACCGGCTACGGCCTGGCTTCGCGGATCGTGCCGGCTTTCGGCGGCGGTGCTTCGACCATCGGTGTGTTTTTCGAGCGGGAAGGAACCGAGGGCAAGACCGCCACGGCCGGCTGGTACAATTCGGCGGCTTTCGAGAACGCCGCAGCGAAGGAAGGGCTCTACGCCCGCAGCTTCAATGGTGATGCTTTCTCCGCGGAGATGAAGACCCAGGTCATCGATGCCATCAAGGCGGACCTCGGCCAGGTGGACATGATCATTTACACCCTGGCCTCGCCGCGTCGGACCGATCCGGTGACGGGCGAAGTTTACAAGTCGGTGCTCAAGCCGACCGGCGTGACCTACACCAACAAGAATCTCAACACCGACAAGAAGGAGATCGAGACGGTGACCATCGAGCCGGCGAACGCGGACGAGATCGCGCAGACCGTGAAGGTGATGGGCGGCGAGGATTGGAAGATGTGGATCGACGCGATGCAGGAAGCCGGCGTGCTGGCGGACGGCTTCAAGACGGTGGCCTATTCCTACATCGGGCCGGAGCTCACGTGGGCAATCTACACCGACGGGACGATCGGTCGGGCGAAGCTGCACCTGGAGGAGACTGCGAAGGAAATGAACTCGGCCTTCGGTGCGGGCACGGCGGTCGTCTCGGTGAACAAGGCGCTGGTGACCCAGGCCAGTTCGGCGATCCCGGTGGTGCCGCTCTACATTTCGATCCTCTACAAGATCATGAAGGCCAAGGGGCTGCACGAGGGCTGCATCGAGCAGATCCACCGCTTGTTCGCCGACCACTACGGGGCGGAAGGCGGGCCGCAGCTCGACGACAAGGGCCGCGTCCGGATCGACGACTGGGAGATGCGGCCGGAAGTGCAGGCGGAGATCGAATCGATCTGGGCTGGCGTGACCACGGAGACGATCGATGACGTGTCGGACTTCGAAGGCTACCAGAAGGAGTTCTACCGATTGTTCGGTTTCGGTTTGAGCGGGGTGGACTACGCGGCGGAGACGGATCCGGTGCGTCCTGTGCCGAGCTTGGCCTAACATCCTCCTCCTAACCTCCCAAGATCATGGCTCAGTGGTATTACGGTTCGAGCGCCGGCCAGCATGGCCCGGTGGACGAGAACGAGCTGCGCGCGATGATCGCGTCCGGCGGGGTGGGGCCGCAGACGCTGGTCTGGCGGGAGGGAATGAGCGACTGGATGCCGTTGCAGAACGTCCCGGACTTCGGCATTCAGCAACCGGCACCGTATCTCCCCCCGTATGGCGGACCGCCAGGCTACTACCCGGGTGCACCGGTCCCTAACAGCGGGCTGGCGATCGCCAGCATGGTCTGTGGGATCGCGGGCTACTTGACCTGCTATTTTGTCGGGATCCTCGGCATTCCGGCGGTGATCTGCGGGCACATGGCGCTCAACCGGATCAACAGCAGCCCGGTGCCGGTGGCCGGCCGTGGGATGGCGATTGCGGGATTGATCCTTGGCTATCTCGGAATTCTCATCACAGTCGGAACAATCTTGTTCTTCGTGTTTGCCTTCGTGGCGGCAGGAAGTCCCTAGCTACACGCCTCAACTCATGAATTGGTATTACGCAAAGAACGGCCATCAAAACGGCCCGGTGCCTACGGAAGACATGATCGACCGGGTCGCCATGGGCGAGATTTCCCCGACGGACCTCGCTTGGTGCGAAGGAATGGCCGACTGGCTGCCGGTGTCCGAGATCCCGCAGTTGAAAGTGCTGCCCCCGGTCCAGGATGAGCCTGCGGCGGCTTCGAATATTGGCCCGTCGGCCCAGGCGTCGCCCTACCAGGCACCTGCAGCGGCGGCACCGTCCGCGTCACCTTCGTATGCCGCGCCGGGGCAGCCTCCCTCGCAAGGACTGGCCATCGCCTCGCTGATATGCGGGATCCTCGGCCTGATCGGTTGCTGCGTTTGGTTCATCAGCTTGCCAACCGCGTTGGCGGCGATCGTGACCGGGCACCTTGCGATTTCCAGGAACAGGCAGGACCCCCAGCGCTTCACGGGCAAGGGCATGGCGCGGGCGGGGCTGATCACCGGCTACCTCGGGGCGATCGGTTCGATTATAGTGGCGATCTTCTCGCTGCAATTCAGGGGCCTCACCGAAGAGCAGATGCAAGAGAGGGTCATCGAGTGGTTCCCTGAGGCACAGCAGCAGGAAATGCGCGAGCAGATCCGGAAGCAGAACGAGAGCCGTTGATTCATGACTCTCCGGCGTCCCTGGACATGGCTTGCCTTGGCCGGGATCTCGGGGGGGCTGGCCTTGCGTTACGCATGGCCATCGTGGCCGGGTTTGGTGCCGGCGTGCACGATCCGCCGCTTTACGGGACTTCACTGTCCCGGATGCGGCGGGACCCGTTGTGCGATGAACTTGCTCGACGGTGACCTTGCCGGGGCGCTGGCGATGAATGCGGCGGTGACCTTGATCGCGCTGATCTTTGCCGGGGTGATCGCCGCGGGCGTCTGGCAAGAGTGGAAGGGCGGGAGTGGACGCGTGTTCCCGACGTGGCTGGCGTGGAGCCTCACCGGCTTCGTGGTGGCTTTCGGGCTGGTTCGGAACCTGCCGTGGTGGCCGTTCACGCTCCTCGTGCCGCAGTGAATCCGTCCATCAGTTTCGCGACGTGCTTGGCGAGCATGTCGGCTTCGAGATTGACCCGGGCTCCGGTCTTCAGGCCCGGCAGATGGGTGACGGCGAAGGTGTGCGGGGTGAGCCAAAAGCGGGCGCTCTCCGGCGAAAGTTCGGCAATGGTGAGCGAGATGCCGTCGATGCAGAGGGAGCCCTTGTCGATGCACAGCCGGGCGATTTCCGGCGGCAGGGAGACATCGAGCACGTGATCCTGACCGCGTTCCTCGAGGGCGAGCACGCGGCCGGTGGCATCGACATGGCCCTGCACGAAATGGCCGCCGAAACGGTCGCCGGCGCGGAGGGCGCGCTCGAGATTGACGATGGAGCCCGGGGTGAGGTCGCCGATCGAGGTGACCGCGATCGTCTGGCCTAACAGGTCGAACGAAGCCCCGGCGGGATCGAGCGCCGCGACGGTCAGGCAGCAGCCATTGACGGCGACCGATTCGCCCATTTCGAGTTCCGCCGCGAAAGGGATGTCTAGCGACAGGCGGGCCTGTTCGCCGAGTGGCTCGAGCGAGCGGACGCGGCCAGTGGCTTCGACGAGGCCGGTAAACATCGACTCAGGGGGCTTCGGCCGGTGCCGCGACGGGGGCTTCAGCCGGCGCGGTTTCGGCGGGCTTCGCTTCGATCGCGAACATGTCGTCGATACCCCGGTCCGGGAAGAGCATCATGCAAAGGGCGACGATAATGGTCGGGATGATGGCACCGGCGGCCAGTTTGGCAGGCGACACTCCTTCGCCGAAGAAGCGGCTTAGGAGGGCCTGGCCGGCGGGGTTCGGGGCATTCGCGATGACCGTCAGGCCGCCGCCGGTCACCGCACCGGCGAGCACGGCGTATTTCAGTTGCGGTCCGAGGCCGTCCACCTGGCTGGCGAGGAAGGTGATCGCGGCGTTGTCGTTGAAGGAGGTGAGGATGGTCGCCCCGATGAACAGCGGCCACTCGGTGAGGCTGGTGATGATGGGTGCCAGCCACCATCCTTGGAGGCCGCCATGAATGACCAGGCCGGCGAGGAAGAAGCCGACGAGGATGGGGCCGCGCAGGTTGATCTCGGTTTGGTGGTGGGCGGTGGCTTGCGAGAAGGCGAGGAAGAACAGGAAGCCGCCGATGAACAGCGGGGGGTAGTGGGCGAAAAGCACGGTCCAAGCCATGAAGGCAAGGTGGGTGAGGGTGACGAACAGCGGGATGGGATGGTTGTTCTCCTTGAGGTCACCCTTGCCGTCGCCGTCATGGTCGCCTGCACGCACGGCCATCTCGGCCAGCTCCTTCCGGAAGAAGGCGTAGTAGAGCAGCGTCGAGAGAATGATGGCGACCATGGCCTTGTCGCCGTAGTGGATAAACATCTCCAACGTTGTGAGGCCCCACTTGGACGCCACCATGAGCACCGGAGGAGCTGCGAAGTTGGTCAGCACGCCGCCAACCGAGATGTTGACGAAGAGCAGGCCGAGCGTGGCATAGGCGAAGAGCGGCGAGGGTTTCAGTTTGTAGAATTTCTTCGCCAGCAGCATGGCGCAGATGGTCATGGCACCGGGTTCGGTGATGAACGAACCCAGCAGCGGTCCGATGATCAGGAGGGAAAGCCACCAGGCGGCCGGGGTTTCCTTGCCAAAGCGCGCAAAGAAGCAGAGGCAGACCTCGGCGAAGCGGAGGACCGGCCGGGTGGATGCCAGCGCCATGATGATGACCACGAACAAGGGTTCGGTGAAATTCACCCCCATCAGATAGCCCTTCACGGCAGAAAGATCATAGAACGCGAACATGGCCCCGAGCAGGACGATCACCCAGATGCCGAAGATCGCTTCCACCTCGCCGAAGAAGTGCAGGATGGTCGCCTTGAAGCTGACCATGTCTTCGGAGTGCGTGGACTCTCCGCGGGCGGCGCGTTCCTTGCGGATCCGTGCGTCGTGATCGTGCTGGACCTTGTGGGCCAGCTTGGTGATCGGGATCGCCACGAAGGTGTGGAGGATGGCCAGGACGAAGATGATGGTGGCGACGAGCAGGAAGGGCTGCTCTTTGGCGCGGTAGGCGAGCCGTGGGCCGATGCCTTCGATGTCGGCGGCGCTTTCCTTGGCATTGAAGTCCTTCATCCGTTCGACGAATTCGGGCGTCTTCAGTTCGTGACCGCCTGCCGCTTGGGCGGCATCGGGCAAGAGCAGGGCGAACAACAGTGCGAGGAGGAACAGGACGAATCTCATGACGGTTTTCGGGGCGGCAGGAGTTTCTCCACCGGAACGGTCTCGGCAAGTGAAACCGGGCGCATTGCATCTCATCCGGGAACCTCCTACATTCGCCCCATGCGAGCGCTGCGATACCTTCCGGTGATGCTTTTCCTCTGGGCCCTGCAAAGCTGCGGCGGCGGGGGAGGGGTTCCCGAGATCGGGGCGAATCCCTTTGGCCCGACCGGAGTGCCGCCCCAGCTCCGGGGCAGTCTGGACGAGGGCGGCACGCCGATCGCGCCGGGCGGAAACGCGCCGCCGGCCTCGGTCGCGGCGGCCTTCGCGGCCCATGACCCCAACTCGCTGGTGTGGACGGATCCCGACAATCCCGACGCCGAAATTCCCGAACTCCAAGGCCTGATGGCGGTGGCTCCGCAGAAAGGACCGTGGCGCGAGAGCGAGACAGACGCGCTCCGGGAGTCCAAGAAGACCGGTAAACCGCTGGTGATCTGGTTTACCGACAGCGTCCGCAGTAGTTCGTGCAAGTCGCTGAGCCAGGGGTTGTTTACGCAAAGCGACTTCGAGGAATGGGCGGCCGGGAACACGGTGCGACTGATCGTGGATCAGTCGGTCAAGGGGGTGGACATCGAAGACGACGTTCGGAAGAAACTCTACGTCCGGGGCTTGAAAAAGAAATACAGCGCGCGCGGCTATCCGACGCTGCTGGTGCTAGCCCCTTCGGGCGAGGTGATCGGCCGCTACAAGAGCTACCGCAAGGGTCAGGATGATTTCCTCTGGGGCCAGCTCAAGCAAGCGGCTGCCCTTGCGTTGGAAAACCAGAAATCGTGGAAGGCCGGCCTGGAGAAGAAGGGCTACCGCGACTGGTCCGATGGCAAGGGCCGGGTGATTTTTGCCAAGCTGGCGGCTTATCACGATGGCGAGTTGGTGCTGGTCGAGCCCGACGGCCAGCGGGCCCGCACCCATGAGGACAAGCTTTCATCGGGAGACCGGGTCTGGATCGAGGATCAGAAGAAGCTGCGGGGGATCCAGTAAGTCTCTTCCGGCTCCCCGCGAAGTCCTTCCGTTCCGTTACCGTTCCCTGCGAAGTTGCCGGCCCAGGCGGTTGACGCCGCGGGCCTCCGGCCGGAATACTCCGGAACTCCGTCCCTCACTCAGATCATGGAAAACGTCATCATCATCGGCACCGGCTGCGCCGGCTACACCGCGGCCATCTACATCGGCCGTGCCAATCTCACCCCGCTCATGCTCACCGGCACCCAGCCCGGCGGCCAGCTCACCACTACCACGGAGGTCGAGAATTTCCCGGGGTTCCCCGAGGGGGTGATGGGCCCGCAACTGATGATGAACATGCAGGCACAGGCTGAGAAATTCGGCGCGCGCATCGAATACACCAATGTCGAAGGCGTCGAGAAGCGGGCAGACGGGTCCTTTCTCGTGAAGACCTCTTCCGGCGGGCATGAAGCGCATACCGTGATCATCGCCACCGGCGCGGCTCCGAAGCACCTTGGCCTGCCCAACGAGCAGAGCCTGATCGGCCACGGCCTGACTTCCTGCGCGACCTGCGACGGGGCCTTCTACCGTGACGTGCCGGTGGCAGTCATCGGCGGCGGTGACAGCGCCTGTGAGGAAGCGACATTTCTGACCCGTTTTGCGAGCAAGGTTTACCTGATCCACCGTCGCGACGAGCTGCGGGCGTCGAAGATCATGGCGGATCGGGCTCTGGCGAACCCGAAGATCGAGCCGGTTTGGAATTCCACGGTTACCGAGTATTTGACCGACGAGGCCGGGGAAATGCGGGCCGTCACGCTCAAGAACCTCGTCACCGGCGCGGAGAGTGAGCTGGAGCTCAAGTGCGTCTTCGTCGCGATCGGCCATGTGCCGAACAGCGGCTTCCTCGGCGATCTGGTGGATAAGGATGAGAATGGCTACATCCTTCAGAATCCGGGGCGGACTTCGACCAAGACGGCGGGACTTTTCGCCGCAGGGGACGTGGCCGACCATTATTATCGTCAGGCCGTGACCGCCGCCGGCCAGGGTTGCGCCGCTGCTTTGGAGGCCGAGCGCTACCTCGCTGACCACGAGTAAAACACGACTCGACTGCCGGATTCGGGGCTGGACTGGACGGTCCCGGCCGGTATCTTCCCCGCGTCATGTTCTGGAAATCCTTCGTCGCCACTTGCGGCCTGTCATTGGCAGGCCTGCTTTCGGCGTCGGCCCAAGAGGGCTACATGGATTGGGCGGATGCCAACGGACTGGTCGGCGTGTTTGCCGAGCCGGATGCGGATCTGGACACCGACGGGATCACGAATCTGATGGCCTATGCCTTTGATCTGGCACCGATCAACGACGCCGAGGCGTGGGACAAGCTGCCGTCGCTGACTTTTGTCGGGGATCCGCCGGAGCCGGTCATGATCTTTGTCATGCCGCCGGAAATCCCGCGCGACGTCAGCTACGTGGTCGATCTGATCCAGGACGATGGCAAGCGGGTGGAAATCGCCCGCAAGAATGGCCGCGGCGCATGGGCCGGTCGTGGCGAGATCACCCGGCGGAAGCTGGACGACGGCTGCACCGAAATCATGGTGCAGATCCCCTTGGACATGGAAATCCCCGAGGTCGCAAAGCCGTTGAAGCTGCGGGTCGAGTTCCTTCCTTGAGATTTTGTCAGCCGAGCGCCTTGCGGTCCCCGGCAGTCAGTTCCCGCCACTGACCCGCCGCCAGCGGAGCGAGTCGGAAACCGCCGATGGCCACCCGGATGAGGCGCAGTGTCGGATGACCGACCGCCGCCGTCATTCGGCGGACCTGACGATTCTTCCCCTCGGTCAAGACCAGCTCGATCCAGCAGTCGGGAACGCTCTTGCGGAAGCGGACGGGAGGATCTCGAGGCGGGTAATCGGGTGCGGGATCGAGGGCCCGTGCCTGGCAGGGCAGGGTGCGATGTCCCTTGATGTCGATTCCGCCAAGCGCCAACCGCGTGAATGCTGCATTCTGCGGCAGGCCTTCGACCTGGACGTGATAGGTCCTCGGGTGCCCGTGGCGTGGTTCCAGCAACCGGTTCACCCATTCCCGCTCGTTGCCGAGGAGGATCAGGCCCTCCGAGTCCTGATCGAGCCGTCCGATCGGGAAGACCTCCTTGGGGAATCCGAACTCGGCGAGCGTCCTTTGGCCCGGCTGGTCCGGCGTGAATTGACTGAGGACACCGTAGGGCTTGTGGAAGGCAATCAGCATCGGGGCGTGCCGCGATGAAAGTGAATGGCCCCGCCGATCACAAGGACCGACGGGGCCATCTTTTCCCCCCCAGGGAAATCTTGTGCTCGTGAGGCATCCCCCCCGGAACGCAGCTCGCGAACACGTGATGAAACTGCCACAGCATCCTCCAGCACGCAATGCGTGTTGCTACTTACCCCGAAATTCGATGGCCCCGCCGGCCACAAGGACCGACGGGGCCATCTTTTCCCCCCCCAGGGAAACTCGTCGGCGGATTCATCCTTCCAGATGGATTCCGCTGAACAACTTCACTAATGCCACTGAAACGATTGGAAACAATCCGTGTTGCTACTTACGAAAGATTACGTAGGATCGCTCTGCCCCCCGTTTTTGACCGTGTTAGGAAAACCCTATTTCGACCTCGCTCTGGCGATTTATCGCGCCGGAAGTTTCGATGATATTGTCGATCTCCTGGTGGCCAAGCTCCCGATGATGATCGGGGCGGATGAGGCCGTGGTAATGGGTTCTTCGCCGCTGAAAGGGTTTTGTTCGGTGTCGAACCACGGGCCGATCGCCCGCTTGCTCGGCGAGAAGCTCGATCTGGTCAACGCCCTGCTTCCCGTAAATCCGATCGTTCAAAGGGTGGATTTCAACAAGCCGGGCGACCTGGGATTCGCGATGAGCGACCACGTATCGCCCGAGGATTACCGGAACAGCAAGTTTGTTCGCGAGATCTTCGGCGACAAGGCGATGAACGACGTGCTCTTCGGGGTTTTGGTCCACGGGCATTGGCGTCAACCTAAGCGTAACGCGTTGATTTCCAATGAAATAAAGATAGAGAAATTGTATTTTTTCCTTGACTCGACCTTGGGTCCGGCAAGCTGGGAATGCTCCCAAGCTCT
>Ga0247843_1004427_pt1 | contig 21067 bp, 20 predicted proteins | sample LaCruzMarch2017__FD_192420 | JGI IMG/M metagenome (GOLD analysis project Ga0247843, IMG submission 192420) | Freshwater microbial communities from meromictic Lake La Cruz, Castile-La Mancha, Spain - LaCruzMarch2017_8m | ecosystem: Environmental > Aquatic > Freshwater > Lake | place: Spain...
TGGCCATGGGGGATAAGATTTTTGGTTCGGAGAACTTACCCATGTTGGATCCGGAAACGAAGGAGAAGCCTCCTGACCTTGGCAAGACGTATGGTAACATGGTCATTGCGGCAGATGGATTTGCACAAATGTTTCCAGAGCACAAGGTGAGTGTATCCGTTTACAAATTGACTCTCTCTTTTCATATTGATAAACCCAATCTCGCTCCGCACTCACTTCAATATCATTCGTTTCCATCCAGTACTTGGTTGTTGAATGTTTGCGGGAATGTGGCTACCATATCGCATGTACCGGAGACGGCGTTAACGATGCTCCAGCGTTAAAACGTGCCGATGTTGGTATTGCCGTGAAGGGTGCGACTGATGCTGCCAATGCTGCCGCAGACATTGTCTTGACAGGCGAAGGATTGAGTACCATCGTCGTTGGGATTGTCATTGCGCGTGAAATCTTCGCCCGTATGTCAAACTTCCTCACGTACAGGGTATGTAGGCGGATCAATATGTTGATCATTTTGCTGTAATAATTTGCGATTGATCACTCATTATGTTTCGTATCTCCATTGGATTTTATTCACAGATTTCAGCGACACTTCAGTTGCTTATTTTCTTCTTCATTGCTGTCTTTGCATTCCACCCAATTAACTACTACGATCAATATGTTGTACCCAACGAGGCCGAGCGTCTTCTCAGCGCTGGGGGTGGTGGTGATCCAGCAGACTTTAAGGAATGGCCTGATTATTTCTTCATGCCTGTTTTGATGCTCATGCTCATCACACTTCTTAACGATGGAACACTTATTACCATCGCGTATGACTATGCTGAGGCGTCAATCACTCCATGCAACTGGAACATTCCCGCAATAATGATCACAAGTACCGTCCTAGGCATGGTCTCATGTCTTTCATCGCTTCTTATTCTTTGGATCCTCTTGACTAGTCACGATCCCAATGGAATGTTTCACAAATTTGGTATTGGTGCAGTGGAGTATGGACAAATTACTACGGCAATCTACCTCAAAGTCTCTGTGTCTGACTTTTTGACGCTCTTTAGTGCAAGGACGGGTCCCAAATTCTTCTTCCAGATCAAGCCAGCCCCTATACTCATGGCTGGAGGTTGTATGGCGTTGACAATTTCCTCCCTCCTCGCTATTTTCTGGCCTTTGTCAATGCCGGATGGTATTTTGACGGAGGGTCTAAGGAGTAACATGAAGGTATTTGTTTTCGTGTGGCTCTACTGCATCTTTTGGTGGTTCATCCAAGATGCGGCCAAGGTGTTAACTTATCATCTCATGTACAAGACTAATTACAACAATATCAATAATGTTGTGGGGATTCAGGAGAAGAAGTAAGGAAGAATATTTGTACTTGTTGGTAGGTGTGCTTGTGTGGAGACATTTTTTGTTGTTGTTTGAAAATGTTTGTTGATCAAAAATAATGGGCTGGAGAAATTTAGTTCCTCTACGACTATATATCCGTAAGAGTAAGGAGAAGAGTAATCATTGAATGTGAAGAGAGTTTAAAAATTTTGATGAGAATTAGGTAGGTTAATAAATGTAAAGCAAAACTTACCCTAAAACAACTGAAAGGTTTGTCTTTGGAAAGATGAAAAAGTTTTGGGAAAACTGTCCAAACACTTCACAATATGAAAAAATTGCCCCCCGGGACCGCACTGAAACTCAAATCCCACCCAGCACCTCACCTCACAGCCACTTTTCTAACACCTCACCAAAAGAAAGCCTGCACTATTCCAATACCTCACTAAAAGGAAAATGATCAATTGAGTTGCCTCACTAATCAATTACAGAGCACCCAAGAGATAATCATCTGAAACCGGAGAAAACCAGACTTTTACATCCAAGTGCCTCACTAAAGATGATTGCCCTGTCTATTTGCCTCACTAAATGATGATTACTGAAATGCTTCACATTAAAAATTGCACTGTCTATTTGCCTCACTAAATGATGATTACACTATCGAAATGCTTCTCTGAACATAGGGAGTTGTGACAAGAAAATGACAAAATGTCAAGAAACAGTCTTTGGTGAAAAGATCAACAGCAAGATACATTTCGTGAGGTAAAGTAACAGTCAATTTTAATTTGTGAGACAGAAGAAAACACAGATAGTGAATTAGTGAGATATAATAACAGTGAAAACTGTTTTGTGAAGTACAACAACAAGTTAATTAATTTCGTGAAGTAAACTACAGAATTGTTGACGTGAGGTGAAGTGCTGGGTGGGATTTGAGTTTCAGTGTGGTTCCAGGGGGCAATTTTTTTATTTTGTGAAGTGTTTGGACAGTTTTCCCAAAAGTTTTCGGTTTTAGTAATATCTACTCACCTAGAGTTTTCCCCTTGTGTTTTGTCATCATGCAAGAATCTGGGATTTTATATGTACCATCTGTGTAGTCTTGTATAAAAAGTTTTAGAATATACTCACCTAATGAAATTGAGCTTTTAAAATATCACACATTTGTAACACTATAGGGCGTTGCAAGCAGGTCTCTACCCCATCATGGATATTTGCTTTGATGTCTAACTCCTGGATAGGAGACTGTAGAGCATCATTGCTAGCATCGCATGATACCTTTTCAGGTTTCAATGATTGAGCCACTTCCCCCACCATGCTATCCGACGAGGCATACTATCCTACTGTCCGTCGAGGCATTACGCATAACTATCCGATGAGGCATTACTATCCGTCCAGGCAAAACAGGTCCATCGAGTCAAAGAGTATCAGTTGAGGAATTACTATCCGACGAGGTAGTACGTGTAACTGTCATTGCCACGACCACACCCGGTGAACAAATGTGGTCCTCCCTTCCTCGGTGTTTCGACAGCAGATAAAATTGGCTGCTGCTGCTGCTGTTGTTGTCGGTATGCTCTATCGTTACTATCCATCAAGTCGACGAGTGACAAGTAAAGAGTGACAAGTAAAGATCATCATATATAATCACTGATGTGAGGCAATGACACAATCAAAAGTGGCAGACATCTGCCTACATCTATCTTGTAACATGCTATCATATGCAGCGAAACGAGACAGTGTGATTATACTGTACGACCTCTTGACCCACAACTACCCATCCATACACCGATGGTTGATTGTCACGTATATTACACCAGGTATCATCCCCCACCATGGTCATCAAGACAAGTCAGCATAGCAGCATTACCCTTCTCAGCGTCTGCCTTCGTAATCCAAGCTGGGAGGTTGGATACGCCACGTGGTCCAGCAGCCATCGCAATGCCAGTTACATTGGCAGCGAAACTAGTCCGCTGAGTCCGACGTTGAGATAGATTGTCACCGCCGTTGTTGGGATGGCATCGTCGCAATAGCCTTTACTTGTGTCTTGTGTGATGTGTTTCTGGGCAAAGGCAAGAAGAAAAATGGACCCCCGGAAGGTCGGTCCGACCTTGAGTTTAGCTTTTCTGGTGTCCAATATCCTTTGTTTATTGTTGCGTCGAGTGTGTATTATTGCATAATGATCATTTCATCCTTGTCCTCACGAATCCAATGCTGAGTCCTCCCGTTCGTTGTCAAATGATTGTTGCATGATTATCAGTATTTTCACGCAGATCTTCTGCACGTCCCTCCTCCCCCGTTGTCCTCGTGAGTTGAGCCAATTTCTTTGTCTCATCTTCAACGTCGAAGTTTGTGGTTTCGTCGATTGTTCATAATTGTACTAATCGACGATAGTTTGCGAGGTCTTGAAGCAGTGGGCATACCAACCAACGACGACAGTTCTGAACACGGAGCAGTCGATGACCATCACGCCACCATGTGGGCAAAGATAGCCACTGCATCCGCTCTCATCCTCCATTCACCGTCCCGGGGGCGATGCAAGAACGACCAATACAAAAGTATGGAGAGGGGTGACTCTATGCAGTCGTTGATGTGCCTGATCACGCGAGGCGACAGATAATGTTGATGTCATCGCCATGGAGGCACGGAGACATGCCAAGAGATGACTTTTTAGACAAGGCGAGTTTTGCGCTGTGTGAGGAGTGGTAAGTAAGGCGCGGAATCTACGTAAATCGGTACTTATCAAGGCGGGAAAAATCTCACCGTGATCGCGGTCGTATGTAAAACGGGAGGGGTCGTTGTTAGCCTTTGCCATTACGATATCAAAAAGAAGGATGAACAATGATGACTTTCGTGCGTTGTTGGTCAAGAAATCCGCTGGCCGCTGGACGACGAAGGAAATTGCACGTGAGGTTGTCGAGAATGAGTTCTTGATGAAGAAACGAGGTGGTGGGGGAGGCAGCAGTAGGAGGAGAAGTCGACAACGCAGCAGCAGCAATGATGACGATGTGGAGGACAGTGATGGTGGGTCCTCCTCTGACGACAATGCAACGAAGAACCAAAACGAGAAAAACGAGGAGTCAGAGGAGCAAGTGCAACAACAGCCAGAATGGAAACGTCGTCGCAAGGAAAAGAAGCTACAAGCAGCGACAAGTGCAGGCATAGCGCCATTAGCAGAGTATAGAGATCGGGCCAAGGAACGTCGAGAGGGGACGAATGCTGACTATGCATTACTAGACGTGGGAAGTGGTCAATTGTCATCGTCGACGGCGATGGATAGAAGAGACATGAAGAATCATAGTGATGATGAAGATGACGATGACAATCGCAAACGACAAGTCGAACTGTCACAATATTTGGGTGGGGATGAAGAGCATACACATCTAGTGAAAGGGTTGGATAAGGCATTGGCCGAGAAGGTCAGGAGAGAGGAAATGACAACAAGACTGCAGCCGCAGCAGCAATCTATAGGATTAGACGACACCCTTGATTTAGATGAAATGTTAGAAGATGCATATAGTAATACTACTCAAAAGGAGCAACAGAAACCCGATTGGAGATCCACCAAGCAGACACGGACGGAACTTGGATCGTCAATGTTGAACTATCTGTTTCAGAAGGAACAAAGAGTTGTATCTTCATCAACATCATCAAAAGCAGCAGCAGCAGCAGCAGAAGCAGCAATGACTTCAGCAGTGCCAATACAGCATGGTAATCCATCATCATCGACATTGATGGTACAACGATCTATTCAACAAACTATATACAACTTTGTACAAACTTCAAATGTACATCAACGACATGATGCATGGAAGGTTCCTTCAATTAGCATACTACCAACGACGACAACGACGACAAGTGGTAGGGGAGATATGAGTCCATTAAGTAAAGACATCATCATGGCCATTATTAAGAAATTAGATAGTAGAGCTTCTTCTTCTTCTTCTTTAACTAACAATGAAAAGAGAAACAATTCCTCTGCCTCCCATGATGTGAGCAGAAAAGGAAAGACGACAATGACGAAGAAGAATGGAGAAGTGGAGACTGCTGCTGTCCTCAACAGAAGTTACAATGATGATATTACTCACGATGGAGAAAGCGTTGGCAACAACAACACCAATGATGACAGTGATGATGATAGTGATATCTTTGATAATGTTGGCACATATGCTCCCCCGCAGCAGGAAGAGGAGATTAAATAATATTGAATAAGCTTCTCCGGAATAAGAAAACACATTGTAACAATAAAAATCCTAAAAATATTACTTCTACTTCCTCACTGATGCATTGACCAAAAAGATTACTATACTTCAACCTTCCTGATGCAATTACAAAACCCAGAACTAGCGTATGAAGCACACAAAAAAATCTCTTTCTATACAAGAACATGGCAGAGCGTCCTCCTCCTAAACTATCAACCAACAGAGACATTGGATTAACACCATCACGCGCTCACACACACATGCAGGTACGTATAATAATGATAAATTCATCGTCGTTCTTTCTATAGTAGGGCAAAGCCAAGTAGACCAGCAACGCCCGTCATAACACTGGCACCTGCAGTGTACGCACTGCTGGCGTCGGTCGGCGAAGTCGCGTTAAGCGTACCATTAATCCCCTCTTCCAAACGACGTTCGGATGCCGTTATCATCTCGGGCTTGGTCCACGTATGACTTAGCATGTGTTCGCAGTAGGGACCGAATTTATGCCAATCGGGGCCGCCGTGACGATTGGCCAGCACGGGCGCATCGTCATTCCCGGCGAGGTGGTGTACATCGGCGTATCGTCCTTCCTTACGTCCAGAGTGGTAGAGTTCGGTGAAGAGGTACGGACCAGTCGCGGCCAAGATGTCCACGTCGCGGATAGTATCGGGAGCATCGCCCTTAGATGTCATCAGATTGACAGATCGGACAATGGCCTCTTCGAGTGCATCCTTAATGAAGGGATGTTCTGGCACGGCCTAAAATGTATATTATTCGTTATGGGTGTTTTTGTGGGGTGAGGTGAAAGAGGAAAGGGATCGAGAGTTATTAAGACGGTGCAGGAGGATTGTGGAGGAAAGAGCAGCCACAATGACAAGCTGATCATCACATCATCACGATGACAAGTAGTAGTAAACCACAAACAATTGGACATACTATTATGATGACAGTGAAACATTGCAACAAGACACTCACCCCAAAGGCATACTGACCCATCTGCCAATGATCCTCGTCATCCTCCGGGGTGCGTCCGGGGTAGATGCTGGTATAATATCCGGTACTCATCCACCACTCCTTGGGGAAGACGGCCTGATATTCGTCCTCGTCCATGGCCGCGACGATGGGGTCCAACGACGCCTTCCCGAGCATGTCCATGTCCATGTAGAACCCGCCCAATTTGTAAATGGCCGCCAGACGGAAGATGTCGGCGCGCATGATCGGCGTGACGATGTCGTACGCATCCGCGAGGATCGTGCCGGCGTAGTGCTCGGCGATGAAGGCGCGCGCCTCGGCGTCGGAATAGTGAATCAGTTCGAAGTTCGGATTGGCCGCCTTCAGGGACGTTTGGTACGCGAGCCAGTCCGGACGATCGACCGTGGTCTCCTTGGAGGTTTGGATGATGGTCCGGGGAATGGACTTGGCATCTGCCACCGACATGGCCGACATGGCCGATAGGACAACCGTTGCAACAACTAGGGCGTTCATCTTGCTCATTGGTGTTGTGTTGTTCGGTTTGTGTGGAGGAACATGGTGCGCCTTTTTGCATTGGTTTCTTGTGGCGGGAAAATGAAATTTATCAATCGTATGAAAGGGTCTACAGTACTATTCCTACGTGTCATCAAAGTCAACGTTCGGTGGGAAATACTACTCCGTTTGGTGTCTTTTGGAAACAACGCACGAAGGAGAATCCCCCCGGTCTTCATCCCGCCATATTGACAATCTTTCTCTGTATCAAGATGTTGTAGTACTACACCATAGCCCAAAGAGAAGCCATCGTCATGAGTGTCGGTGGTGGCAGACAGCAAAAGAACTTATGGTTCATACTGCTATTACTCGGCATATTGGCTGTCATTGTTAATTTACGTTTAGTGAGCGTGTGTTCCAACAACGCCACTAACAGCAATGCTGCGACCGAAGACAAGAATAATCTGCCAATGCTACAACTGCCACCGTCGTCTTCGTCATTGCGCAGAACGTCGCGCGCCGCTGCCAATCGCCACGATACTTCGACTGCTCTTACGCAGCCAGCGCAGCAGCCGCAGTATCCACGCGTCTTGTGTTTCTTCATGGTATCGCGAAATTCACTCGTAGATGCAATGGCCGTACGGTACGGCATTTGGGGCAAGCGTTGTGCAATGTTTGCCATCATTACCAACGGCCTAGATGAAGGAGAAGGAGCAGGGGAGCCGCAGTATCTTGATAATAATACGACAATCCTGCTAGATATACAATATATCATACGAGAAGAATTACAAATAAGGAATTGGCACAATAGCATACATGCTACCGAAGGTCGTCATGCGGGATACATAACATTCCCCTCGCCGTCGCAGGAAACTAAAAATCATCTATCATTAAAATCATTCTACACTTGGATATATCTATCCCGACATTACTCCAATTATACAACAGCCGACGGTTCCAATATTGATTATATCATGAAGGTCGATCCTGATACGTACATGATAATGGATAATTATTTATCCTACTTACATGATTATTATACGCCGCAACAACATGCATATATTGGTCGTGTTTTTAAAACCGAGGGCAATGTCAATGATCCATTTGTTAGCGGTCTAAGTGTGACATTATCGACGGCTACTACATCACTATTGCTTTCGCAATCATCGATATTACAATATGTCAACGTTGACGACAACAACAACGAGGACGAAACTATTAGTACTACTGCTGCTGCTACTACTAGTGGTGGTGCAGCAAATAAGCAGAAGCGCCAACAGCAAAGTTATGAATGTTCGGCCGAACGATTTGTATTTGGTGGTGCCGCGGATGATCACACCCTCTCCCGATGTTTAATGAGTTTGGGTATCTATCCATCCTACACACGTGACGATTCGGGTCGTCACGAACGGTTTATGCATTATAGTCCCACGGATCATTATCCTTCGATACCATCGGTAAGTACATCGAACGTATTAATTAAATATGATGCCAACAACAACGAGAAACACGAGGAACCGGAATGGTATGCCAAATTCAGTTGGACGCCGTACAGTTCGAAACGGGGGTGTTGTTCATCCATGGCATGTGCATTTCATTACGTAGGGATGGACAAACAGAATTCGACATTGGTTTGGGATAAATTGTTTCATACATGGCATTGGGAAAAATGAAAAAATGATTAACAAAAAAAATCAAATGCTCTCTCTCTCTCGTCTCTCTCTCTCCTGGGTTTTGACGACAATTTGGGAGGTGTGTGTACAGAATACATATATATATATATATATAACCAGTGTGAGAAACCAAGTGAAATCTCCCAGCATCACTATACTCTAGCTCTCCCAAGAGAGCAGATATCAGTGTGGGGTTGCATCCACATGACCTGTAACCATGGTAGAATGTGATTAGGATGACAGACAGATATTATACGAAGTTCAAAGGAAGACCCTTGGAGTCATGAGTATGTACAACCTCATACTGATAGACATTATGGATGACATGTGGATATGTGGGAGTTGGAGGCAAAACAGCATAACCACACAAACAACACACACACACACACACACACACACACACACACACACACACACACACACACTTGCACAATACAAACCATATATTTGTTGCTAATACGGAGAGGCATTTTCAAAAAACTCAGTAGGAGTATTTATGTTAATAATTGATTGGTTTGTTAATGATAAGTTGGCACACAAGCAAAAAAAAGTGTAAATCATGATAAGCATCCTTATAATTATTTCATGTATTAACCAATATGAAATATTCATAATGGAAATGGATAATTGAAATATACCATTCTCTTTATTCTTTTTTGATAGTGACAATGAAAAACAAATGCATTCTCATTAATCATTAACAACATTTATAGTCACACACAGTCTTTTTACACTCTCTACCAAAAGCAAGGTTGTCCTATCAAAGTAGAAGATGTATTAGCATCATGATTTGATGTTGCAAATCTACTTTTATCATCATCATCATCATCATCATCATCATCATCTGGTGATGATGGTGCAACAAATAGTGATGGTGCATCTGGACAAAAGTATTCCCCCAGTCGTAATTTCTTTTCATAATTATTACCCTCATCTCCCCAACTTTGATCTTGTCCACATTTAGCACATTTATGTATAATTATATTCTCATTTTGATATGTAAAATATTTGACGGGACCATATTTATAAACCCCCAGTCGTATCCCCGGTAATGACGTATTCTTCCCAGCAGCAACAGCAGATGCAGATGCAGTATATATTGCCTCGTGTAATACACCCACACCCGTCATGAACAAACTTTGTGCATTGGGTAGCAAGTCGGCACGCGATTGTATATTCGTCAAACTTTTATATATCGCCGCTGCCAATATGGGCGATTTCGGGACAGCGCCGAAGAAGGCATTCTGCATGGTCCTATGACTGGGCGTGGTACCCCAACACGAGAACCACGTCGTGCGTTGTGCGCTGGTGGTAACCGACGCCTTCCAACGAGGTTGTTCGGTGGAATTATGCGTCGATAAGTAATCCAACAATCCGACCTTCATACAGTATTGTTTCCAATCACTATAATACCCACCCTCGCGGTATACCACGAGGTAACGAAAGAAATTGACCTTACCGGCAAATGCCTCGATACAGTCGAATGCACGTAGGAAGAGTGGATGATAATATTGCTTGAGGTATAATCGACATCGATGTAAGTCATAATATCGTATGTCATATGTTGGATTATTAATGTACCAACTTATATGTGCCTCTTCGATACTACCAGTATAGCTACTACTGTTGTTGTTGTCGTCGCTGTTATTGTTGATGTATTCGTGTCTCATTGTTTCATTAGTCATCATTTCTAATATAGTCGATAGGTAAGTTGGGAAACCACCATTTGTAGTTATTATGACCTTGTGTAATATTCTGGGTATCATCGTAATGCCAACATTGTCGTCGTCGTTGTTGTTATTTTCAAGAGGAGTGGGCGATGCATCAGCAGTCTCAAGGAGGAGCCATTCGCTCTCGTGTGGCACACGACATGCAATATAATTATCATGTATATCATTCGCATTCGTTACATGCACCTTGGAAGTGGCCGTAGAAATTGCAGTGTCGTCATTCCTCGTGGCCTTATTTCCAACAACAACCGACCTAGATGCATTGCTAGTCATCTTAGTCTCGGTGGAAGGCGATGGATGGCTGCTTATTCCCCTCTCGCCGGCACTGCCATTGCTAGCCTTGCTCCTGCTGCCTCTTGTCCGCAACCCTGGCCGTGCTCCGTAGTCCTCGCGATGCCGAGATGGAACACCCGACGAGGATACCGTGGGTGTTGATAGTGATGATGATGATGATGATGATGATGATGACAACGACGACGACATCAATGGATGATCGCGAAAAGCACTCTGCCGTCCCAATAGAAATACTATCGCAAGCGAAATCATCGGTCGTACGAGTCGTCTTGTCGTTGACATTCTCTCCGTAGCGCCGCGTTCGTTATTTGGAGGAGGAGGTCCTCGGCTATGCGCCGCCCGTCATCCTGCCAGAACAGACCAAATTATGTTCAATTATAGAGTTGGCAAAAAAGGCCAAATATAGTCCTCTCTTCCCTCTTCCGTTTAGGGAGAGAGGCAGGCGAAGACACAAAGGCCCCTCGTGCTCACTCGAGATGTGGTGTTGACGAGGCTTAGTACAGGTTGAAAAGCAAACAGCAATAATCCAAATACACAGAACAACAACAAACAACACGGTGTACATAGCACCAAGGTCGAAGGCCCAGCAACATCATGAAGCTTCGACTGACAATAACAAAACACTCCTTGCTACTACTGTTGCTGATGCTTGTTCGCCGCGGCACTAGTAGCAGTATAGATGTTGTGGCGCCGCCGCATGATAGACCTGCCGCTGTCTACATATCAAGAACACATCAACATAGTAATCAAGAAGGAGTGAGCAAGGGCAGCGATGCTGGCAAAAGCGTTCGTCGTCTCTTGCAATCGCATGCGAAGACGAAGACGACGACCAATGGAAATGGACGGAATGAGAAACACGGTCGAACGAAGATGAAGACTAAGGAGACAAAGGGCAACCACCACCAGAAGAAAATCACGATGAATAAGGTTCAACCGAAGACGAAGAAGCGGTCGAAAACGACGTCCTCAAAGATGACAAACGCTTATCAGCAAAAGAAGGCCAAGGGAAATTATAACGAGTCGAAAAGCAATAATAAGATGAGCAACGGAGAAAACGAGGACAAGAAGAAGAAGAAGATGATGATGACGAGCAACGTTCAGAAGAAGACGAAGAAGACGAAGGACGATAAAAACGATGACAAGGATACCAAGAAAGAAGATGAGGATGACATAGATGACGATGAAGATGTAGATGACGCAGATCCTACATCTTCTTCTTCACCCACTCTTATGCCTACATTGTCACCTACTCTTGAACCGACTCCATCGCCACCTACACTTGCACTGACAACTAATGACGATGAGGATGAAACTACAAATGAAACAAACAATAATAACAATCTTGATGAGAATAATGACAATGTTGTGAATAATGAAACAGTTGATGACAACAAGAGTAGTGCTAGTCGTCGATCATCACCAAGATATACACCTGAATTATGTCTATCAAGTCAAAACGATAGTTATCGTACATGCTATCAACGTCAAAATATTGATCCTACTACATCATTGTCATCATCATCATCATCCATCAAGTGTGATAGTATTACTAATCGTAAAGAGTATGTACCATTTACGAAACCATACGTTACTAATGACGAAGAGTTGATTACGGGAACTGTCGTACTAACCATGCTACTATCCGATGATACTACTACTACTACTGCCGCATCAACAACAACAGAAGATGAGTTGAATTGTCGTGAATCATTCAAGTTAGAAGAGACTGTACTAACTTACCTATCTGACAATATTGGGAGTGAACGAACCTTTACTCCAGTATGTGTTTACTTGGAAAAGTACGTATACAGTAGCAGCAGAGGGGAGGTTGGAGGAGGACGGACCTTGGCATTAGAATTTGAAGTTACTTACATTCACAATAAGATAAGGAACACGTCGTCATCGTCCTCCCGTAATAATGAGCGTCGTATGTTAGGATACGAAAAATGGATGCATCCACTGAAGTTGGAGATGGAATCAATTGTCGGACTCGACTTGAGCGAAGTCAATCCAATGGAGGTGGTACGTCCAGGTGAACAAATAAGTGATCGAATAGTGGAGGGTTCAAACAACAATAGAGGATTGAGGAAGACTAAAAAAACTAAGAAGAGTAAAAGCAAATTAAAGATAGGCAAAGGGAAGAAAAAGAAAATGATGAGCAACGTTCAGACGAATGATGATGATGATTTGGATAGTACCGATGACGCAGTTAACGACTACAACGACGATGAAGCTGAAGATGATGACGAGGCATTTCCTACACTTATGCCTACTACAGCCGAGGAGGACAAGGTAGAGGGCGAAGAAGTTGACAAGGAATACACAAATACAAAGGAATGTACCGCCATCCAAACTGCATTATGCTGCTCACAACTTGCAATTAATGCAGCATCTCCTCCACCAGGGCGAGGGGGGACACGTGCGGGTATATATTGTGATAGTTTGGATTGCAGCTTTAGGAAACAATGTGGTACAGGACGAATGTCGTCGCAGAATGTGATTATTGAGGATCGAGTATTGCAGGTCACACGTAAAGATGTGAACAACAAAGAAAATTTCGAGACTACAAACACAGTTAGTGGAGGTGGGGGCCGTAAAGATTGTTCACCCTTCTTCTTTCCAACTGCCAATCCAACATGGTTTGACAACTATAAAGGACGTAGCGTTAACAAAATCTGTCCAGCGTACGGCATGCTAAAAGCTCAAGACTTTAACGAAGCCATACGATGTATCACAAAGATTAAGATACAAGATCGTTCCAATTATGCAGATGCATTCCATGGGAGTAGAAGTCTTGAAAGAATCAAATCAGCTCCTGTCTACGCTGAACTTAATGTTCGCAGCCTCGAGAGTGCATCATACTGCAGCTTGAATCGATATAGTTTGCAACAGCAGGGAAAACCAATACTATCATGTGAGGAATTTGAGAATGAGTATGAATGTCAAGTGAGCCAGGGGAATAAGAATTTGTTTGGAACCAATGATGATATACTACCCTATGTGGATACGATTACAGAGGACGGAGTTGTCTGTACCAAGAAAGAAGATGAGGATAACATAGATGACGATGAAGATGTAGATGACGCAGATCCTACATCGTCTTCTTCGCCCACTCTTATGCCTACATTGTCACCCTCTACTCTTGAACCGACTCCATCGCCACCTACACTTGCACCGACCCTAATTATGCCGACTCTTTCTCCAACTCTGACGCCTACGTTGTCACCAGAAACAACAAGAGTGAAGCCAACAAAGAAACCGTCGAAGAAGCCAACAAAGAAACCAAGTAATAAGCCAACAACCCTTTCACCATCAACAAAACCATCAACAGCTTCACCATCTTCTAAAAAACCAATAGCTGTTACTGCTGCACCTTCCAAAGCAACATCAACAGCCGCGCCTTCCAAAACTACAGCTACGGCTAAACCAATATCCACCACAGCTGCGCCTTCCAAAACTGCAGCTACGGCTAAACCAAACCCTACAGCCACAGCTGCACCTTCTAAAGCAACTGACACAAAGAAGCCAACGTCCACCACTTCACCTTCCAAAGCAGCAGAAACATTGAAGCCTACCACTTCACCTTCTAAAGCAACAGAGACAAAGAAGCCAACGTCCACCACTTCACCTTCCAAAGCAGCAGAAACATTGAAGCCTACCACTTCACCTTCTAAAGCAACAGAGACATTGAAACCTACGGCTGCAACCATTTCACCTTCCAATGGTACAGCGACGTTGATACCCACCGCTTCACCTGCCAATAGCACTTCACTTCTGTTAATGATGTAACTATATGAATTACTTGTTAAAAAATGAATTGTACAGCAATAAATGATTAGCATTTTAATTGGTTTAGCGTTAGTAGATAAAGTTTGATTGTATGTATTTTGTTGTATTATTGTTTCCTTTTGTAAGTTACAGCACCATTGAAATAGCGTGGTGCAAGGACACGTCCGAATGGGTATACATTAGCAGTACCCATAGTTATGACAATATCATTATTCTTAACGGAGTTGTTTGTTATTAATTGTGGCTGCTGCGTAGTCTGTGTGTAGTTACCACCATACGTAATGTACGTTGTCTTTGTATTCATCGTGACATAAAAGGATTGTATTGATCCTGAATTCATGTTAACAATTGGTGATAAAAGAGTAGTTTTCAGACCTGTGCCGGTGAAGTTGGACACTATCAACAAAGGACGACATTAAGTACGAGGATAAGTACATGAAACGACAAATTATAATATTCACGAATAGTTGTATCAGAATGTCCAAATGGCAGCATTGACATATATCTTACCTCCTACCCTTTTCCATGCATTTTTGTTCGTCTCAAACCCAATATACTTTCCTGTCTTAGTCCATACCTCCACACCAGTTCCAGAATCAACAGACACAGTTATTGACACTATATTAAGATTGAACTGTGCATCAACTGAAAACATATTACCATTTTGTCTCAAGCACTGTCTAGCTGTGGCATTACCTGTAGGACTGCACGATGGTGTTGTAAGAGTAACAACGGGGAAGTTATTAGTTGGAGATGATGTTGTTGGTTTCTGAGTGGTTGGCTTTGCTGTCCTCGGCTTTGTTGTTGGCTTTGCTGTCCTCGGCTTTGTTGTTGGCTTTGCTGTACTCGGCTTTGAGGAGGAGGGTTTAGACGATGGCTTCATTGTTTTAGGTGGTAATTGAATACTATTGTCTACGGAAACTGTTGGTTTAGATGACGGTCTACGTCTGGTTGACTTTACTGTGGATGGCCTAGAAGTTGGAACCCTCGTTGGAGATATAGTTGGTCTAGAAGTTGGCTTACGAGTTGGCTTGCGAGTTGGCTTACGAGTTGGTAGTTGAGTTGTGGGTGTAATGCTTGGTTTAGCTGTGGTAGGTAGCCGAGTGGTGGGTGATGAAGTAGTTGGTTTAGATGTAGGCTTGTTTGTGGGTGCAAAAGTTGTTGGTATACTTGTGGGATTAGATGATGGCTTAACCGTACTAGGCTTGGTTGTTGGCACCATTGTCGGTGTTAATGTTGGCTTGTTTGTGGGTGTATTTGTTGGATTAGCTGTCGTAGGCATACGAGTTGTGGGTGAAGCAGTACTTGGTCTGGATGATGGATTCTTTGTACTAGGCTTGGATGTTGGTGTTGCCGTTGGCGTGCTTGTGGGTGTAAATGTCATGGGTACACGAGTTGGTGCAGTCGAAGGAAATTGAGATAAACTTGGACCAGTACTCATTGACGGCTCATACGATGGTTGGAATGTTGGATAGACAGTAATTGTTGGGATGGATGTTATTGTTGGCTCAAAAGATGGAATATTAGTCGGTAGTTGAGTAAAACTTGGTTCAATTGATGGGTGTGAGGAGGTAGTGGGTGAACTACTTGTAGTAGGCGAATTTGTTGGACGCCTTGTAGTTGGATATGATGTTGGACCAGCCGTCGTAGGAGAATTTGTCGGACGACTTGTTGTTGGAGCCCTGGTTGGCTTTGATGATGGCAAATTTGTTGGAACTCTGGTTGGTCTTGATGATGGTAAATTTGTTGGCATCCTTGTTGGTTTGGATGTTGGTACTGGTGTTGGGCCCATTAGCTTGGGTGTGTTAGGTTTCGGTGTTGGACAACTACGCTCAGGTATAGTCGGTGGGGCAGTATCCGATCGTACATTCGATACTGTGATATTGGCCTTCCATACTCCAGCAGCACCACCACTGTTAGGGTTCTCAATGATAATGTTATGAAATTTAACAACCACATGTTTCCCACCAATGCCACCAAAATTACTTATCGTGTACTGCTCCCCCACTTGTAGTGTCGCACGAAGCCAACTCTGTGAGGCCGACTCCCCATGTCCATTGGCAGTTTGAGTAATTGTCACTTCATCATCATCCTGTTTGTTATCAACATTAATCCCAATCGCACGATTAAACCCAACAAAGTAATCTTGGTCAGTATTCGTTTCCAGTTTAAGAACTACTGGTGTACTACTGCTGGTAGAATATTGATAATCGGCTATACCCAACATTGTTACTATTTTGGTATAATCATTAGCCTGTGTCGTCGGTGATAGCAACAACTTTCGATCATTATACCACCCGATCTGCCAACTCTTGGCGGCATTGTAACACATTTTACCAATATCATCGTAATATAATGGATTACCCATGAGACATGTCCAATCGGTATAATCACATCCATCGAATCCACCAGAATGACGTAATCCGAAGTTATGTCCAATTTCATGGACCTGCACGCCAACATACTTGTAATTCACGCCCTGATAACAGCTTCTCCATTGATGTTGAGTTGTTGAACCCAAACTGGCCCACGCTGCCCATCCCGGGTCGACATATTCCTTTTGTATAATAAATAATACATGCCCATATGGTCCCGGTAAGGTAATGCTAAACTTGTCTTGTATGGCAATGATGGCCAAATTGACCATGGTCGTACTGGGCGTGGTTGTTAAATCTCTATTGACGGTGATATTAATAACACCCGGTGCATCATACAAGTTGGCATCAATCCCACCAACACTTCCTGCTGGGACAGAATGTGTTAGATTCAATCGTTTCATTGAGCAATCCAATATTTGACTGTGCAAATTAACAGTGTCACCGCTACTGCCAAATATATCTTCGGATATTTCCACGGGCGTTTCGGGACGTTGTAATCCATTAATATCGATAATTTTCACAACCAGTATTGCCCGAGTGCCTGTATTAACACCATAGTCTATTGGTTTAGATGACGGTCTACGTGTAGTTGGCAGTGCTGTGGATGGCCTAGAAGTTGGAACCCTCGTTGGAGATATAGTTGGTCTAGAAGTTGGCTTGCGAGTTGGCTTGCGAGTTGGCTTACGAGTTGGCTTACGAGTTGTGGGTGTAATGCTTGGTTTAGCTGTGGTAGGTAGAATGGACGTGGGCTTCTTCGAAGTAGGGGCAGTACTTGGTTTAATTGTACTAGGCTTGGTTGTTGGCACCATTGTCGGTGTTGATGTTGGCTTGTTTGTGGGCACAACATTTGTTGGATTAGCTGTCGTAGGCATACGAGTTGTGGGTGATGCTGTACTTGGTCTGCTGGATGATGGATTCTTCGTACTAGGCTCGGATGTTGGTGTTGCCGTTGTTGGCGTGCTCGTTGTGGGTGTAAATGATGTCATGGGTACACGAGTTGGTCCAGTCGAAGGAAATTGAGATAAACTTGGACTGCCAGTACTCATTGACGGCTCATACGATGGTTGAAATGTTGGATAGACGGTAATTGTTGGGTTGGATGTTATTGCCGATTGTAACTTTCTTCTACGCTGACCATTGTTGCTGTTGCCGTCGTTGTTGTTGCTGTCGTTGTTGTTAAGTACTAACAGTGTCTCAATGTCCAAGTCTGCGGGTATTGCAATGTGGCTTTCTGCCTCCATCGACGCCTGCTCATTCTCGTTGCCGTTGCCGGCCGCGGACGACGATGACGTCACCGCGACTGCCGCGTCGGAAATAATATCGGCTAGTCGAAGTTTGGTAATCCCCGGTGCGACGATACCCGCTCGCCATAGTTGTTTCAATTGGCGTTTCTGTTCGTTCGATAGGTCCAACTGACGCGACAGGCCGGCGTAATTCCCCGGAACATCGACTGGATCAATTTCACATTCAAATACCTCGTCGTCGTCGTCATCAAAATAATCAGGAAGACTGGGTAATAATTTGACATAGGCGATTATTTGGAGTGTGCAATCGCGTCGTCGTGCTTTTGGTGCCACTGCGGCTGCCAGCGATCGTGTGGAATGCACCGACGACTTTTGAAACTCCCGCTGACGCTGGGGATCGTACGAAGAAGACGCCGGCAAGGGTTGGGACGACGATGACGATGACGAAACGCTACCACCGGCAACGGCAATGATGATGATGGTTGTTGCAAAGCTGGCGAAGAGCATGTTTGACTGTTCACAGTGGATGTCCTCCAAGGACCCCCTCGGACGTCCCAAGTTTCAAATTTTTCTACTACAAATTTTGGCGTGTAGATTTTTGACGAGAAATTACTAACTTCGTAGTCAGAAAGTACTGTAGTCCCTTCAAGTTTTTCTGTGACACAATAAGATGCTTTCAGTCGCACATGTATTTTCCCTGGGTTCTTCAAATTGAAGAGGGGTATATTACCTCAGTAATTCGAATATGTACTATCATGTCTTACAAGTCTTTTGGGATTTTAGCCTATTTGCCCATCGCCAGGCCCGCGCGTGTCACTTCCAACATGATGCATGATGCAGCAACAGCAGTCGCAGCGACATCACCAGGCGTACAATAACAACGCTCAGCAGCAGCAGCTGACACGGCGACATTATTTCGCAGTGCAGGAACAACACCTTCACCTTGAAGCGCCGCCACCGAAGCCGCAACAACAACAACAACAACAACAACAAGTAATGATTGGGATACCTACGAATAATGCATACATTAATAATCCACAGCAGCAGCAGCAGCAGCAACAACAACAACAACAGCACACGCGTCATTATCACCAGCAGACGCAACAAAATTATCCTCAGCACCTCCAGACTCAGCCGCCGCATCATCAGCGCTCGAATAACGCGAGCATTGCGGCTGCGAATAATCACAACTCACACCAAACGCAGCAGCAGCAGCAGGGCAACAACAATGCGGCGCAGAATGGGGCACAAGCTACGATGACTTCTTCTTCAAACGCCGCTACCGCCCCCGGGGGTCCCGCCTACCCCCCAATCACATCAACAGCAACAACAAATAATAATACAACCATGACACCCTCCTCCTCGACAAATACAATGCATCATTCCAATAATACAACACCATTATATTACGAACGCATAGTCTCCGAGGAAGTGCGCGAATTACGCGAATATGTGCGCATAATTGAAACACAATCGCGACGTCTTGTTGAATTAGAACGGCACCATGTAGAACTCGAGACTAAATTAGAAGTAGAGCATGCCAAATCCAAGCGATTGGAACGTACATTATCCCAACAGGAAATCAGATATACCGCATCGATTATCGGACTAAGGGAGGAAAAGGAGGCTGCACGAGTTTTGGCCCAAAATGAAAAATTAAAAGTGGATAAATTAATGGACATGGTCCATCGATTGCAAACAGAGATACATGCCTTGATTAAGAATAAATTTTCACAACAACAACAACAACAACAACAACAGTCACAGTCGTTACAGGGGATGGGGCAACAGCCACAACATCGATTGCCACGATCGGCGGGACACGATCAGAGTTTTACCACTGCTACTACTACTGCTTCTACGATATCATATACTAATAATAATGGCAATTCCAACACTAATACTACAGGGAGTGTGCGACCACCTGTATCATCCTTTACTCAACATAATAATATGCAGCAGCAGCAACAACAGCAGCAGCAGCAACAACAGCAACAAACGTTGGGGCGCAATAATAGCTTTAGCAGTAGCAATAATAATAATGGGAATCATGAACATATTATTAATAATAAAATGAGCAGTAGCAGTGACAATAAAAATAGTGGTGATACTACTCGAACAACAACAACAACAAATATGATGATGGGTGGCGGTGGATTCAATAGTAGTAATAATGATATGATTGGTCCACATGAAATATTGGCATATAATGGTTCGGCCAAGGCAGTTCGGGAACGTAATGCCTTGGGATCATTATTGGACTTTTTTGGTATGTAATATTGATTATAATATATGTAAAATAAAAATCGTATAAGAGTAGTATGATGATATCATTTTTGTGTGTTACTTATTGTTGTTTATATGGACAATAAAAAGCTGAAAAGTTGGATTTTATGAAATATAAAAATAAAGGAGACACTCTCTCAAAGCTGCTATAGAAGAGAGACAAAAGATGATAGAGAGGAGGTGTTTGTTGACGTTTTTCTGTTTGGGGGGGGGGGGGGGGGGGGGGGGGGGGGAGGGAGGGAAAAAAAGGGAAAAAAACTGTGTGAAAAAAAAGATATTTTAATCCCGCAAACACTTGATGCTGAACTACTCCAAGCTAACTTTTTTTACGCATTTGTACACAGTTGAGGATTACATGCTGGTCCACATTGCTCTAAAGAAGAAAATTCCTCTCCAACTTGTATGCAGGAGTTGTACTCAGACTTTGAACCGCCTTGAGCCGATTGCAACCAAGTTATTCTCTGACCGCATGTGTATGTACCTGCCCCATCAGTAACAGGCATGTTCCAAACTGCATCAGTACAAGTAGAGCAACCGCAATGCGCTGCTGATGTTGTCGGCTTGAATGTCGTGGGCTTGGTTGTCGGCTTGGATGTCGTCGGCTTCTTTGTCGGCTTGGATCTCGTGGGCTTGGTTGTCGGCTTGGATGTCGTCGGCTTCATTGTCGGCTTGGATGTCGTGGGCTTGGTTGTCGGCTTGGATGTC
>Ga0247843_1004430_pt1 | contig 21059 bp, 16 predicted proteins | sample LaCruzMarch2017__FD_192420 | JGI IMG/M metagenome (GOLD analysis project Ga0247843, IMG submission 192420) | Freshwater microbial communities from meromictic Lake La Cruz, Castile-La Mancha, Spain - LaCruzMarch2017_8m | ecosystem: Environmental > Aquatic > Freshwater > Lake | place: Spain...
CCGTGACTGGCGATGGCGGCGACTTCCTGTACGGCAACGACGGCAACGACACGATCTATGGCAATCAAGGCGACGATACCGCCGAAGGTGGCCTCGGCACCGACACCGTTTACGGTGGCTACGGCGATGACGTGATCTACGGCAACACTGCGACGGGCGCTGGCGTGTTCGTTGCCGGTACCGTGACGGGCGATGGCGGCGACTTCCTGTACGGCAACGACGGCAACGACACGATCTATGGCAATCAAGGCGACGATTGTCTCGACGGCGGCACAGGGGACGATCGGATCTATGGCGGGTATGGCGCGGACTCGCTTTGGGGCGGCGCTGGTAGCGATACGCTTGACGGCAGCGACGGCTACGATACCGCCTATTTCGGCGGTGCCAGCAGCGCTTACGCGATCACCAACAATCGCGACGGCAGCTGGTTGATTGTTGAGACGGCGACAGGTTCCCGGGATCAACTTTTCAGCGTCGAGAGGATCTCGTTCGATAGCGGCTTCATCGTCGCCTAAACGCATCCCACATCGCCTGCAAAGCCGGGCCATCCAATGATCCGCCCAGTCGCGACGCCCACTGGGCGGATTGGCGTTTTCTCTTGCACTTTGCTCATCTGATTTGAGTACCCAACGCCGTTGAAGCTCAATACAGGCTCGCACCGAGTGTTGTGCATCCGCCACAGATCCAGTGATGTTGCTATTTAGGGTAGTTGTCCTTGTGGACTTGGTGCCTAGCCAGGGCGCGCGCAGTGTCGCAGACGCATCCCTCTCTTGATTTCTGAGGTATAGCGACTATCGATGAGGTGCGAACCATCCGCGCTTAGTGCTCAAGCCTTCGAAGGACTTAGTGTGACGACACAAACAAAACGCACCTGCCTGCTCGTGCTTGGCATGCACCGCAGTGGGACCAGCGCGCTGACGCGCGTCCTGAGCCTGATGGGGGCAGCGTTGCCGAAGAACATAATGCCGCCGCAGCCCGATAATGAAACAGGCTTCTGGGAACCAAAACGGTTTGCAGACCTAAACGATCAGATACTGCGGGAACTCGGAAGCGGATGGTCGGACTGGTGTTCGTTCGAACGTGACATTTTGCACCACGTCCGGATCGACCACTATAAATCCGAGATTCAGCGCTTGCTCACTGAAGAATATGGGTCGGCCGATTTAATTGTGCTCAAAGATCCACGTCTATGCCGGTTTGTGCCGCTCTACGCTGAAGCGTTGCGAGAGGCAGGTTTTAGACTGATTCCAGTGATTTCGCTTCGCAATCCCATGGAAGTTGCGGACTCGCTGGCACGGCGTGATGGCATGCCCCTGAGCAAGGCCAGCCTCCTGTGGTTGCGTCACGTACTTGAGGCCGAAGCCGCAACGCGCGGAATGAAGCGTTTGGTCGTTTCCTTTGATCACCTCGTCGACAACGTGCAAGATAGTGCTGAACGGATACAGGCGCAGGTGGGGCTGCCCTGGCAACCGGTGCCTGAGGATGTGGCTCGCCAAATTGTGAGCTTCGTCACCCCATCACAACGCCATCACAGGCGCTCGACAGAAGAGGTTCGCCAATCCCCTTTGACGCGTCATTGGGTTGCTGAAACCTACGAGCACCTGCTCCAGCTGGCGAACGATCGCTCGTCGGCCGTCGCTTTTACTGCCCTCGATCGTATCAAAGCCGAGTTCGATGCATGTGCGCCGGTCATCCAGCAACATTCCCAGGACGCGCGCGCTCCGCTACTTGTTGAAAAGGAAGTCCTCAGCGCGGCTGTTTCGGCGGCCAATGCCAAGGCTAACGACTTGGCGGATACTTTGTCAAAGCGGATAGCGGCCCACGCTGAAGACACAACGCGGGCAGAAGCGCTATCGGCCAAGTTGGTTGAGGTCGGTGCGCACGCCGCTCGAATAGCAGACGAACTCGCTCAAAGGGACGCCGCAGCATCGTCACTTGCGCTGGAATTGGCCTCATTGCAGGACCAATTGAGGGAAACAGACCGACAACTGCAACAGGCTAATCTGAATTACCGTATGACGCTAGACTCGCGATCGTGGGCCATTACGCAGCCGCTTAGAAGTCTGTCGCACCAAAGAAACCGCGCGAAGGTTCTGCTCGGGCTTTTGCCGCAAATGCGAGTTGCCAAAGGCGGGTATCTCCCGTTATTTATGAAATTCTTAAGCGTTGCGCGCATTCACGGACTAAGTGGCGTCAAAATACGATTGGCAAGGTTTTCTAATGCAGTTGCATTGCACGCACATTCTGCGCCCGAAATTAGTTCGCGGGCTCATGAACGCCAGATTTCAAAATATGATCTAGATTGGCAGCGAATCGTTCAAAGGCAAAAGCAGGGAAATCCATCGCGACTGCTTGACAGCGGAATTCAGGTTGTGCGTGGCGTAATTCCGCAGCTATACGATTCGATTTCAGGTAACGCGCTTCCTGTCATTTCTCTTCTGACACCGGTCTATAATACTGAAAACGTAGCGCTTCAAGAACTTATCGAATGCGTCAAGAATCAATCATACCCTAACTGGGAATTGATCCTGGTCGATGACGCATCGCCCGAACCTAGAATCAAGATCGACCTACTAAGGTATGCTGGAAGCGATGCCCGGATCAAGATCATCCTGCGCCCCAAGAATGGTGGGATTTCAGCGGCAACAAATGATGCGTTGGCGGCAGCAACTGGCAGTTATATCGGCATGCTCGATCACGATGACATCTTGACGAAAGACGCTCTTTTCGAGGTTGCGCGGGTGATCAATGCGTGGCCAGAGGTCGATTTTATTTACAGTGACGAAGACAAGACGGACGGAACTGGCAGGTTTTTTGAGCCGTACTTCAAGCCGGACTGGTCTCCGAGCCTCTTGCTCGCAAGAATGTATACAAGTCACTTTTCCGTCTACCGGCGATCCATAGTTAAGGAAGCGGGAGGGTTCCGTTCTGAATTTGATGGAACGCAGGACTATGATCTCGCGCTGCGCATCTCTGAATTGACCGACAAAGTTTATCATATTCCGCGGATTCTATATCATTGGCGCGCAAGTGCGACGAGTACAGCCGGTAATCTCGACGCAAAAGGGTACGCTGTTGGCCGGCAACGCAAAGCGCTGGAGAGCGCGCTTGCGCGGCGCACCATCCAGGGTGATATCCATCCCACGATTCATGCCGGCAACTGGCGTCCCGTTTTCGATCTACCGACCCCTGCTCCACTGATTTCCATTGTAATTCCGACTGCTGGTCAGCGCGTTAGCGTTCGAAATAAAATCGTTAGCTTACTCATCAATTGCGTGAGCACCATAATAGAAAAATCGACTTATCCGCGGATTGAAATCGTCACGATTCACAACGGCGACTTGGACGCAGAAACTCTCGCGTATGCTCAGAGCACACCTCAGATCAAACTCGTTCACTACGCAAGTTCCACGTTCAACCTTGCAGCAAAAATAAATCTGGGTGTCGAACAGTCGTCAGGAGAGTATGTTGTCCTGCTCAATGACGACATCGAAGTCATCACGCCAGACTGGCTCGAGTCAATGTTGCGGATTGCTCAACACGAGGATGTGGGGGCTGTCGGCGCGAAGCTGTTCTTTGAACACGGCCCAGTGCAACACGTGGGCGTAGTCGCCATGGATGCCGGTCTGAGCCACGCCATGATCGGCTCTGGGGCGACCGATCCGGGCCCTGATCTCATCTGCCATTTGCTTCGAGACACGCTTGGGGTGACAGGGGCATGCCTGATGTGCCGCAGGGACCGCTATTTGGAAGTTGGCGGTTTTGATCTTGCTTTTCCGTTGAATTATAACGATGTCGATTTCTGCTTGAGATTGCGTGATCGCGGCTGGCGGAATGTTATCGAGCCCTCCGCGCAACTCTACCATTTTGAATCGGTATCCAAGTCCGGGACCTATTTAACCGAGCTGAATTGCTTCAACGAGAGATGGGGTCAGATTGACGATCCTTTCTATAATATGAACTTCGACCGCAGCAATCCTTTCTTCCGGCCACTGCCCTACTTTCATGATACACCCTCTGCTTACGGCAGTTGGCTATCGAAATGCCTTGCTGCGCGATCGCCTGCAATCAATGGCTCTTCTGTGTCTGACTTTCTCTACTCTTTCGTTACTTCGGCTTACAATACCGATCCTATTTATCTTTACGAGCTTGCAGATTGCGTTCGCGCTCAGGTGGCGTGCAAATACGAGTGGGTGCTTCTGGATAATGGTTCAACCAGACCCGAGTGCCGTGAGGCTCTTGAAAAAATCGCCATTGGAAATAGCAAGGTCAGGCTGCTTCGCGTCGAAGACAATTTGGGCATCATCGGCGGGATGGCTTACGGACTTCAGCACGCCAAAGGCGAATTCTTTCTCCCCCTTGACTCCGATGATTTGTTAACGTGCGATGCTCTTGCCGTCATGGATACTTATATTCGCCGGAGCCCTGCGGCTGATTTGTTCTACTCGGATGAAGACAAATGCAATGGAGCTTCCGATCGTTTCAGCCCGTTCTTAAAGCCGGACTGGGATCCCGTCATGTTCTTTGGCTGCTGTTATGTGGCCCATTTGTGCGCAATCAGGACAAAAAAGGCGATGGAACTTGGCGCCTATACCGACCCCAATGCGAACGGTTGCCACGACTGGGATACGTTCTACAGATTCATCCGCAACGGAGGAACGCCGGTTCACGTGCCTGAAGTCGTCTACTCTTGGAGAATTCATGCCGGTTCGACGGCATCGGCCGACCCGACTGTCAAGCCATTCACAATAACATCGCAAGAATTCGTACTGAACAAGCAGATCGAGTGGCAAGATCCGTCAGGCCAGATCGAAATTTGTGAGAATCCGCTTTATGGTCACACTGGAATGTGGCGGCTCCAACGCAAAAAGGTTTACGCTCCGAAAACTCTTCTGCTCCAAGTTGGAGGGGGAAATTCTGCTGACATGAAGACCGATGCCATCCCGGGCCTAGTAATTGAATGCGTTGACGATGAACTCCAACTCGAACGCACGCTATTAGCAGCGGCATCGAAATTCGATATGATCGCTGTGTTGACCGATCGTGTTCAACCCATCAACGATGATTGGCTGTGGGAAGGCATTGGATTGCTTGAGTTCTTCAAAGACGCGGTTGTTGCTTCAGGGCGGATCGTTGATGAGAATGGCGTCACACTGTGGTCAGGCGGTGATTTCGGATACCACGGTGGCGGAAAGTCTACATATGAAGGGCTTCTCCCAGGCGATTCTGGATATCACGGATCGGCCTTCTTACAACGCACTGTTCATACCTTCTCGCCGCACCAATGGGTCGCAAAGAGCCAATTTATTACTCAGGCACTGTCTGGAAAGCAAAAGCTGTCGCTGGCTCAAACTGCTGGTGTTCTGGCCATTGAAGCGCATGGCCACCAAGCTAGAATTATAGCATCACCATTTATGATGGCTCGCGCGGCATCAGGCCTCACTGTCGCCCCGCATTTGTCAAGCGTTCCGGCTATAGCCGAAAACAACCGATGGTATCCACGCAAAATGTCGGCTACGAACGCGTGGACACTCGACCACTAGTTCACTGAAGACGATACGGATTGTTCCGGGCATTCGACAATCGAGAGAATATTAGCGAATTTGGGTAGTTTATCATGTCACAAGTAATCAAAAAAGCGGTGATTCTGGCGGGTGGTCTTGGGACTCGTCTGGCTGAGGAAACGACCGTGAAGCCAAAGCCGATGGTGGAGATCGGGGGGAGACCGATCCTTTGGCATATCATGAAGAGTTATTCGAATGCTGGGGTGAATGAGTTCATTATCTGCCTCGGCTACAAAGGTTATGTGATTAAGGAGTATTTTCAGAACTACTTCCTGCACATGTCCGATGTGACGTTCGACTTCACGACCAACGAAACTACGGTTCACCGCAAACGCGCCGATCCTTGGAAGGTGACGCTCGTCGATACCGGCGATTCCACGATGACGGGCGGCCGGATCAAGCGGATCCAGTCCTACGTAGGCGATGAACATTTTCACATGACCTACGGAGACGGCGTTTCGGACGTCGATATTGCTGCGTTGGCTTCGTTTCATGCCGATCATGGCCGCGATTCGACTGTGACGGTCGTGCGACCGCCCGGCCGGTTCGGTGCCGTCGACATGGATGGCGATCAAGTCACAGGCTTTCGCGAAAAGCCATTGGGCGAGACTGGTTGGATCAATGCCGGGTTTTTCGTGCTATCGTCGAAGGTTTTCAGCCTCGTCGACAACGATGCTACGACTTGGGAGCGCGAGCCAATGGAGCGGCTCGCGGCTGGGGGGCAGCTGATGGCACGCAAACATTCTGGCTTCTGGCAGCCGATGGACACGCTGCGCGACAAGCAGGCCCTCGAAGACCTATGGCTCAAGGGCAAGGCGCCGTGGGCCAACTGGGCTTGAGATTGGCATGATCGCACTCTAGTCAATGTTTACGAGCAGAGAACATCCAAAGACCAACCACGGAAGGGCCGCCTCATGCTGCTCAATGACGTTGAGCGTGCGCTCAAAGGCAAGTCTGTCCTGGTAACAGGGCATACCGGCTTCAAGGGCGGATGGCTGACGATTTGGCTCACTCGGCTGGGCGCTCGCGTCACGGGGGTCAGCCTGCCTCCCGACCAGGGGGCGGACAATCTGTTTGATCGGGCGGGCGTCGAGGCGATCTGCGACAGCCGCTTCATCGACCTGCGTGACGAGGCGGCCATTGCCAGCACCGTTTGCAACGCCGCGCCTGAAATCGTGTTTCATCTCGGTGCGCAGGCGTTGGTTCGCAGAAGTTACGGCGATCCAATCGCAACGTTTGCGACCAACGTTATGGGCACTGCACATGTGCTTGAAGCGGCGCGGCAAACGCCGTCGGTGCGGAGTGTGGTTTGTGTCACGACCGACAAGGTCTACGATAACCGGGAATGGTGCTGGCCCTACCGGGAAACGGACGTTCTCGGTGGTGCAGATCCCTATAGCGCCAGCAAAGGTTCGGCTGAATTGGTCGCGCGTTCATATATGACTGCGCTTCATAAGCCGGATGGCTACCGGCTTGCGACTGCTCGCGGCGGGAACGTGGTGGGCGGTGGCGACTGGTCGGAAGACCGGATCGTTCCAGATATCGTCAGGGCGATCCGCGCCGACGATCCGCTGGTGCTGCGGCATCCTGGGGCGACCCGTCCCTGGCAGCATGTGCTGGAACTTTGCCTGGGCTATCTTATCTTGGGCGCGCGCCTGTCCGATGGCTGGCCAGACCGCCAGCGTAGCGCGGATCAATTTGTCGGCAGCTACAATTTCGGCCCGGACCCGACCCATGAGATGCCGGTCTCCGCTCTCGTCGAGCGCGTGCTGGCGACCTGGGGCCGTCCGGATCACCCGGTGAAAGTTGGGACCTCGCCGGTCCATGAATCCAACTATCTCCGGCTCGATTCTTCGAAGGCTCGCGGCGAACTGGGGTGGCGTCCTGTGCTAACGTTCGATGAAACCATTGCGTGGACGGCGAGCTGGTATCAGAGCTATAGCGCCGATTCAGCCACCGCGCGCACACTTGTAGATGATCAAATTGCGGCGTTCTCCCAACGCTGCGCGGCCCTTTCCTGACGGGACCTTCTATGACCTTCGAAACGACACACCCGCACGTCACCAGCCATTGTCGGCATTGCAATGCTGCATTGTCGCTAGTGTTCGCGGATCTCGGCGCCACACCGGTTTCCAATGATTACCTGCCCGCCGCGCGACGGTTTGGTGCCGAGCCGTATTACCCGCTGCGTGCGTTCGTCTGCCAATCATGCCGGCTTGTGCAGCTTGAGGATTTCCGCCGCGCCGACGAATTGTTTCGCGAGGACTACGCCTACTTCTCGTCGGTTTCGACGAGTTGGCTGGCGCATGCCAAGCGCTACGCCGGCGACATGACGGCGCGCTATGGACTCACTGCTTCCAGCATGGTCGTTGAAGTGGCGAGCAACGACGGATACTTGCTCCAGTATTTCAAAGACGCGGGCATCGGCGTTCTGGGTGTCGAGCCGAGCAAATCGGTGGCGGACTATGCCATCGAGAAAGTGGGCATTCCGACGCGGATCGAATTCTTTGGCCGGGAAACGGCGCGACGGCTGGTTGCGGAAGGCTTTGCCGCCGACCTGACCGTCGCCAACAACGTGCTGGCCCATGTACCCGACATCAATGACTTCGTCGGCGGCTTTGCCGAAATCTTAAAGCCTGACGGCGTTTCGACGTTCGAGTTTCCCCATTTGCTCAACATGATCCGGGAAAATCAGTTCGATACGATCTATCACGAGCATTTTTCCTATCTTTCGCTGATTGCTGCCGAACATTTCATGGAGCGGAATGGACTGCGCATGTTCGACGTCGAAACATTGCCGACGCATGGCGGGTCGCTCCGGCTGCACACGTGCCGCATTGCCGCCAAGCACCACCGGTCGGAGCGGGTCGATGCCGTGCTCGCCCAGGAACGGGCTGCGGGACTCGACGCGGATGACGTTTACCGCGCCTTCGATGCCCAGGTGCGGGAGACCAAGCGGGCGCTGCTCGAATTGCTGATCGGGATCAAGCGCCAGGGCAAGACGATCGTGGGTTACGGTGCCCCAGCCAAAGGAAATACGCTGCTCAACTATTGTGGAATCGGCGCTGATTTCCTTGAATTCACGGTAGATCGCGCGGCATCCAAGCAGGGCATGTACCTGCCCGGCACGCGGCTTGCCATTAAAGCGCCGGAGGCAATCGATGCCTTCAAGCCCGATTACATCCTGATCCTGCCCTGGAACATCAAGGACGAGGTCATGAGCCAGATGCATCACGCCCGCGAATGGGGCGCCAAGTTCATCGTACCGATTCCGAAGGCGGTTATTATTTGACGGGGCGTCGATCAATGTAGCGAGATATGTCTCAATGCGGCCGCTTCATCGAATTGGATTCGCTATGACTAATATCAGTAAGCCGCCGCTCACGATTTTTATGCACATTCCGAAGACGGCGGGAACCTCGCTACGCGAATATTTGACTTGTCACTATGGGGACCAGATCTTCTATGATTACGAAGGGGAGCTCCGACTATCCAATCCTAACCCAGCCTTTATTGAACGTGTGAAATCCAGCCGATGCAAAGCTATCATTGGCCATCTTTCTTTTGGGGTGCATGAATTCTTCCCAGACTACGAAGTTCGTTATGCTACGTTTCTTCGCAGCCCTGTGCAGCGCGTGATCTCCCACTGCCTTCATGTCGCTCGCGAGCCTCGATCTCGCCACTACGCACTGATCCGCGACGGTATGAAGCTGGGTGATTTTATTCGAAGCCACCGTGCGCCCGAGCAAAACAACCATCTTGTCCGGCTAATGAGTGCCGATAAATTTCGGGTTGATTTGTGGCCACCTAACCCGGACGACGACATCGGTCAAATCGATCAGGTTTTTGCGAAAGAACACTTGGATATATCAATCTTCAGGCTTCGGACTCATTTCGATTTCATCGGCATAGTTGAAAATTTTTCCTCAGATCTGGTGACTCTGGTTGCAAAGATTGGGCAGCCAGATAACTCAGCGTGTATTCCCGTGCCGCGTTTAAATGAAGCTCCGAGCAAGTATCAGGTTACCTATGAGGAGCTTGCGATTATTACCCAGTACAACAAACTTGATATTGCAATTTATGAAGATGTCTTATCTGGCGCAATCGCGCCGAAACTTGTTGGCGGAAAATGAAATTCATCGAGACGAAGCTTCCGGGCTGTTTTCTGATCGAGATGGCGCCGGTTGGCGATGCGCGCGGCTATTTCGTGCGGACGTTTTGCGCGCACGAGTTCACCAAAGCAGGGCTCAATCCGATCATTGCTCAGGCCAGCTACTCATTCAATGCCAAGCGTGGCACGCTGCGCGGACTGCATTTCCAAAACGCGCCGGCAATGGAGGACAAGCTGGTCCGTTGCCTTCGTGGGGCTATTTTTGACGTCATGGCCGACATTCGGCCGGGGTCGCCGACATTCGGCCAATGGGTCGGCTATGAACTCAGCGACAGCAATCACCGGCAATTGTATGCGCCGCAAGGGTTCGCTCATGGCTTCCAGGCCCTGACCGACGATTGCATGGTGGGCTATCAAATCGGTCAGTTCTATGAGGCCGATAAAACGGCTGGAGTTCGATTCGATGATCCCGATATTGCTGTGGCGTGGCCGTTGCCGCCCGTCGAGCAATCACCGCGGGATTTGGCAATGCCATTGCTGCGGGACATTCGTCATGAACATCTTGTGGCTTATCCCACTCCTTCCGAGGGGAGCGCTGGATGAAACGTTTGCTTATCACTGGTGCGCGCGGCTTTATCGGCCGGCACGTTGCCGCCAGGGCCGCCCAGGCCGGCTTTGAAGTCCACGGAACATATTCAGGCGGTTCCCTTCCCGCAGACCTATCCGGTCTGCCAGTGACTTGGCATAAAGTCGATTTGCTCGCGGCCGGCCGGGTTGGCGAACTGACTGCCGAAGTGGCGCCGTCGCACCTCCTCCATGCAGCGTGGGTTACCGCCCATGGCGATTACTGGACCAGCGGAGAGAACTTGGCTTGGGTTGCGGCCACGGCCCAACTCGTCGCGGCTTTTGCGAAAGCGGGCGGAAAACGGTTCGTCATGACCGGATCGTGCGCGGAGTACGATTGGGATCACGGCTTTTTCGTTGAAGGCGTCACGCCTGAACGGCCATCGACGTTATATGGAACGGCCAAGCTGGCGACACATCAGACGCTGATGGCTGCGGGCCGGCAATTCGGGTTCAGCGCCGCTACGGGGCGGGTATTTTTTGCATACGGGCCCTATGAGAACGAAAAGCGCATCATTCCTTATGCTTGCCAGATGCTGGCGAAGCGGCAGTCAGCAAAGTTCTCGTCTGGTATGCAGCTGCGCGACTTCATGCACGTTGACGACCTCGCCCGCGGGTTCGTATCACTCCTCGGAAGCGATATCCAAGGAGCGTGTAACGTTTGCTCGGGAGTGCCGGTGAGCCTTGCTGACATCGCGCGAACGATCGGGCGTATCAGCGATGCCGAGAACTGCATCATGCTAGGTGCGACGCCAGATCGGCCTAACGATCCGCCGCTCATTGTCGGCGACAACCGCATTTTACGTTCTACCGGCTGGCAACCCGCCATCACATTGCAGGACGGCTTGGCGGAAACGTATACGTGGTGGAATGAGCGGGCCACGTCATGACAGAGCTCATTCGATTGCATTAAGCAAAGGATCGTTCGTGCCAAAAGACTTGCCCCCCTACATCGTCCACGGCTCGAAGCCAGTTTCGCAAGGGTCCGGCTTGTGGTGGGGGCTTGTCCCGCTGGCGCTCGTCGGCCTTTATGTGCTGATGGGATCGGCCGGGTGGCAGCAGGGGGTGTCGAAGGGAGCGGAGGCTATCTTCAAGCCGCTGCTGATCCCGATCGTCGAATTGCTCAACGCGCCCTCGTTCGTCTACGTTGCGTCGGCTGTAATCTTGCTGTCGTCGCTGGTGCTCAGCAAGCTGTACTGGCATCGCGTCGTGCGTCCCCGGATGGCGGCGTTGACGAAATTGCGCTTGGCGGTCGCCAATCTGGCGCCCCCGTCCAAATCGGCACCCGATTGGGCCGCGGCCAAGGCTGGCCTCGTGACGACCCTAGCCGTCAGCGGGTCGTTTCCAGCCGGGCTTGCAGCTTTTCAAACTGCAAGCGCGGACGTCAAGGGCGTGATCGGGACGCCGTTCTCGGTGTTTGCCGCCCACGATCAGGACGAGGCGCGATCGCGCGAGGACGGGTTCATGCAAGCGCTGCCGGGTTACTACACGTCGATTGGGCTGATCTTGACGTTCCTGGGCTTGGTGGTTGCGCTGTATTTCGCCGCGAAGGGTTTTCGTTCGGGTGACATGATCGCCGCCCGGGCGGCCATCGTTCAGTTGCTGAATGCGGCGTCGTTCAAATTCCTCACATCGATTGCGGCCCTGATCAGCGCGCTGCTGGTGAGCGTTTCGACGCGCTTCATGCGGGCCCGGTTGCGGCACGAGGCGGCTGCGGCGCTGGCTGCCATCGATGGTTATCTGGCGGTTTGGCGCGCGGCGGTTCCAGCGCATACAACCCACGACGTGGATGTTGTCGAGCGGCTCGATCGTCTGATTGCCGTCATGGAACGCCTCGAGTCGACTATTGTGAACGCGTCGCAGACCACGCAAAACCGCTCGAACGCGGCTTAATCCCCATGGCCCAAGATGGCGACAACATCGATTTCAAGCCCTTCCTCGATATGGCGATCGGGATTTTGTTCATTTTGCTGATTCTGATCGCGTCGCAGATGTTCTTTCAGCGCGCCGCAAGCGAACAAGACACGCCGCCACAAGACGCAAGGCAACAACGGTTGGCCTGGGAAAAGGAAGCGTTGCTGCTCGTCCAGCGCGTCGCTACTCGGCTGGATGCGGCAGGACTACAGTCGGGAGCCGATCTAGCGGCCCGTTCCGTGTCTTTGCCGCTCTCCCGCCTCATCGACACGACGGATCAAGGACACGCAAACCAACGACTTCAAGCAAATGCAACTGCTGCCGCCGCAATCGCCGAGGCCGTCGACGACGAACTCAGTTGCCTCATCACCCCTGTTGGAGCCTGCCCCAGCTATCAGTTTCTCAAACTCGGCTCATTTAAGTTGACCTACCTGGTCACTCAATCACCAGCTTTCAGCCCGGCCCTGCCGATCGGGGCGTATGCGCGTCTGGTGAGTTCCAGCCTCAGTCATGCGATCGCTCAACACAGGCCTAACCTGTTTGGGCTTGCCAATGCGGCGTCTCGGCCAGCCTGGGAGGGCGATAGCATTCAGGTTCAGCCCGAGCCAGTGGGTGCCTCGGGGGAAGTCGTCGTTGCTGGTCTACGGGGACGTTTGAATATCGGCTTTACGTTCGACGGCCCTTAAACACCAACTTCCAAGACATCGCATGGACATAGCCTTTAATCGTCATGTGAGATTGCTCCGCACGAACGACCGGCGACCAAGTTCGGCAAGGAGTTGATCGACCAGAGACTCGACAGATTGTCCTGCTGCATCCAGTCTCAACGCGAAATCGGTGGGTATTTCATACGGTGCGGAAATCCCCGTGAAGTTTGGAATCTGGCCAGCCCGTGCCTTCGCATAAAGGCCCTTGGGGTCGCGGGCTTCGCAAACTGCGAGTGGGCTATCAACATAGCATTCAATAAATGTGGCATCGGCGAATAGGCGACGCGCCATGTCGCGGTCGGCACGAAATGGAGAAATGGCTGCCACGATAGTGATGAGGCCTGCGTCGACCATCAGGCGCGCGACTTCTGCTATGCGCCGGACGTTTTCGACACGATCGGCTTCTGTAAAACCAAGATCGCGGTTGAGACCGTGCCGAACATTATCGCCATCTAGAACATAGGTGTGGTGGCCAAGTTCGACCAAACGCTTTTCCAGCGCATTAGCAATCGTTGATTTGCCAGATCCCGATAGCCCAGTCAGCCATACACAACATGAGACCTGATTCTTGATGCGGGATCTCATTTCGGCATCGACGGTTGCTGCGTGCCATTTGATATTTGCCGAGCGGCGCAATGCAAAATGGATCATGCCGGCCGCAACCGTTTCACCTGAGATGCGATCAACGAGAATAAAACCGCCCAAGTCTCTTGATTTTTTATAGGGGTCAAACGTTAACACCTTATCCAGCGCGATTTCGCAATCGGCCATATCGTTGAGAGCGAGGGTGCGCGCGGCCAATTTATTTTGCGTATCGATATCAATTTTGTGCCGAATCCGCGTGATTTGGGCGTTTCGCCTTGCTGGACCGAGATGGAGTTCATAGTGCCTTTCGGGGTAAGCCGGATTTTGGCTCATCCAAACCAGCCGAGCCTCGAAAAGATCGGCTGTTTCTGGCATGTCGGTTGACTGACAGGCGACAAATACGTCACCGCGTCCAATCGAGAGTTCATCTTCCAGGGTCACCATTACGGCCCGGCCGGGCCCTGCGATCGGTACAAGTCCTTGCGGCGAGGATATGGACGCAACCTTTGTGGTTTGTGCGCTCGGTAGGACCAACACCATCTGGCCCACCTGAAGGCTGCCGGCACGGATGGTGCCAGCATAGCCGCGAAAGTCTTGATCCGGACGGCAGACCCATTGAACGGGAAGGCGGAGCGCTTCACTGGCGTTGCTTAATGTTGCCGCTGGCGAACAGGACTCGAGGTGTTCAAGCAAGCAAGTACCTCGATACCACGACGCATCGGCGTCGGCGCGAACCACATTGGTTCCGTTGATCGCCGCCAGCGGGATCGCAATGGCCTTGGGACCATTGAGGGTTGCGGCAAATGCTTCAAACATTGCTGTAATTTCGGTGAACCGTTCCTGCGACCAGTTCACGAGATCCATCTTGTTGATGGCCAGCACGATGTTGGGAACGCCTAAGGCGTGAGCGATTACGGCATGACGGCGAGTTTGATTCAAAATGCCTTTGCGCGCGTCAACCAAGATAATGGCAACGTCGGCATTCGACGCGGCTGTGACCATGTTGCGCGTGAACTGCTCGTGACCTGGCGCATCGGCGAATATAAACTTGCGGGAGGGGGTCGACAAAAAGCGGTATGCCACATCGATCGTAATGCCTTGTTCACGCTCAGCTTCCAAGCCATCGACAAGAAGTGAGAAATCGATCCCAGCCCCTGCGGTGCCAAACTTGCGGCTGTCGGCTGCCAGTGTTGCCAGTTCGTCATCTCGTAACGCCCCCGCTTCGTGCAGCAGGCAGCCGAGCAGCGTGCTCTTGCCGTCGTCGACGCTGCCGCACGTCAGGACGCGTAGAACTTCAATTGCGCTCATCAAAAATAGCCTTCACGCTTCTTCTTTTCCATCGCCGCGTGGCTGTCATGGTCGATCCGCCGCCCTTGCCGCTCTGTCATGCGTGAACGCGACAGTTCGTCCAAGATTCCCTCGACCGACGTTGCCGTTGATTCCATCGCTCCCGTGAGAGGATAGCAACCCAGCGTGCGGAAGCGGACCATTTTTGTTTCAACAAGCTCATCAGGACCAATTTCGAGGCGATCGTCATCACACATCAACAGTGTTCCTTCACGGCAAACCACAGGACGGGGTGCTGCAAAGTACAATGGGACTACGGGGATGTTTTCCCGGGCAATGTAGGACCAGACATCCTGTTCCGTCCAATTCGACAACGGAAAGACGCGCATGGTCTCTTCCCGTCCCAGGCGGCCATTGAAGACGTGCCAAAGCTCTGGGCGCTGACGTTCCGGCACCCATTGGTGACCAGCCGCGCGGATCGAGAAAATGCGCTCCTTAGCGCGACTTTTTTCTTCATCGCGGCGCGCGCCACCGATGGCTGCATCGAATGCGCCTTGATCGAGTGCTTGGCGCAATGCTTCTGTCTTAGCAAGATTGGTGTAGACTGAAGATCCGTGAGAAATAGGTCCTATTCCTGCGTTGGCGACAGCCGGGTTTGAATGCACGATGAGATTAAGCCCCAATGCTTCGACCGTCTTATCGCGAAACGCGATCATTTCGCGAAATTTCCATCCCGTGTCGATATGTAGAACCGGAAACGGCAAGCGCGCAGGGTAGAAGGCTTTGTGCGCTAGATGAAGCAAGACCGAACTGTCTTTGCCGATGGAATACATCAGTACGGGCGACGCGAACTGAGCCACAACCTCGCGAAGAATGTGGATACTTTCAGCTTCCAGGTGATCCAGATAATCCATGCTTGAACCTGTTGCAAAATGACTGACTAGGCTTTGCATTCCGCTCCACCGAGTGGCTTTCCGTTCGGAAAAAGAACTTCAATTTTTTCCCCCGATTTTATTGGTTCATCCAAAGTCACTTCAAAACCGGCATCAGGAGGCAGACCAGCGACTGACAAATCGGGCCGGTTCACCGTGGGCAAAACAAAGATAGTACGACCACCGTGGCGTCTAACAACGACAGGAGCTGCAACTCTGCCTGCGGTGGACCAACCGAAAATACGCTGACCCGAACAGCCATCAAGATTGCCAGCGAAGTCTTTCAGTACTGAGATATCGCGCAGCGTCAAGCTACTGATCAGAACGGTCGGCGAAGGCGCACGTTTGCTGCTGAACTTCAACTTGAGCGGCCTCGACTTGGTGGCGATCGCTTGCGGTAAGAACAATCGCTTAACCCGAGTGGCACCTAGAACGAAGCTACCAATATCTTGCCCGTTTGCTAGGACGCGGACTTTAACAGGCGGTTCATTGCGAGGGGGGCTGCCGGTTGTTTCAACGTCAATCAGGTAGTTCCTCTCAAGCGACCCTGCAACCGGAACCGAAAGTGTCGCTTCAAGGCCGACTAAAGGACTGCCGCGCGTAGACGACGGCCCCCAGCCGCTGTCCATCTGACCAATTTGTAGCGTATCGCCCTGGAGGCTGATGTACAATTCAGTCACAGGGGTCTGGGCAGTTTGTTGCCCTCCGATCGACCATCCTAGGGCCACACCAATGCCTAATCCAATAATGATAACAACGGGGTAAACAACACGCATGGGACCATAGTCCTAGGTTTATTACTGAAATCGCTGCGGACAGACAACCTTCAACCAATAGTCAAGCACGCACACATCGTTGTTGACGAAAGTCAAAATAGCAGATTCGGCTGTCCCTCAATTGTGATCGCATTTCAGACTTGACCCGCGAAAATAGTTGCGAACGGACCATGGATCATGACATCGCTTCCATCGATACGACACCTGCATTTTCGACCGGAGTAATTCGTTGCGGCTTTTGATCCAAAGAGCAAGAAACTTTCGGAAACCGAATGCGCTTGCTTTCGCCGTGCATGTCGCTCAGAAACTTGGCACCCTCACGATCGGCCGCGTGTTTGTGTCACCTTACGGGCAAAAACTGCGGCAAATCATGGCTAAACGGTCGTCCGGACCCAACATTTCTGGCTTGAAACTGGCCGTGGTGGTTCATGCCTACTATCCCGAATTGCTCCCTGAGGCTTTAGCCTGCTTGGCTCTTCTCCCGCCGGAGACCTCGTTCCTTGTGACGGTTCCACACGAGCGAAGTGCTGATGTCCGCGACATCCTCGCCAATGTGGTCAATGCCCGCGTGTTTGAAGTGCCCAATCGCGGTCGTGACGTCGCGCCGTTCATTGACCTGCTGAACCGTGGTGCACTTGACGGCTATGACGCCGTGTTGAAACTCCATACGAAGCGGAGCCCGCACTTGCGGGACGGCGATATAAGGCGGCGTCTGCTCTACCTTATGTTGTGCGGCGAACGCAATGCGACTGCACGCGCCCTCGCGTCGTTCAATGACCCGACCGTCGGGATGGTCGGATGGCGCGCATGTTTCCGGACTGCACCGCTCTATTGGATGAAAAATAAGCTACGTGTGGCCACATTGGCCGAAAGGATGCGGGCGGCGGACAGCGCTCGGCTAGGTTTTTTTGAAGGAACGATGTTTTGGTATCGGCCTAAGGCTCTGGAACCGCTGCGCAAACTCGGTATCGACACGGTCGATTTCGAGCCCGAACTCGGTCAAACAGATGGCGCGCTGCATCATGCGATCGAACGCTGTTTTACGATCGCTGCATGGTCTGGCGGCTACACCGTTCGCGATCTTAAAGGACGTCTATTGACCGGCAGCGACGTTAGTTGGGAGGGGGCCGAGCTTGCCACTCCAGCCATCATGAAACGCCCTGCGGACCGTTCTGCGCTGTGATGCTGTGCGGGGTCGCGACAGCAAGAGCAGGAAAATCTGGGCCAACAGCCGTGCACCAAACCGCAGCCGCCAGCCGATTGGAATAAATCCAAGACGGAGCATATCGACGGCATTGCGGATGTAGAAATAGTTACGAGTTTCGCTTTGTCTCACTATCTGCGGCAGCCAACGGCGGCTGCGCGCTACATCGGTACCCCATCGGTGCACCATGGGCGTTGAGGTCGATATCAACGTGGCGAAGCCGTGATGCCAAGCGCGAAAGCACCATTCCACGTCGATTCCGCCGATGAAGTAGTCGTCCCTAAACGGTCCAACTTGGCGCCAAACCGCTAAGGATATGATCGAGCCGGACGTCGGCGCAAAATCTACTGTTCCCACTTGGCGATCTCGCCACGAATAACGGTTCTCGCAAAAATTTTCGCCAGCCGGCGTTGTCAGAAGTGGTCCGATGATGGCGAGGCGCATTCCCTCTGCATCCGCCTGGACAAACCGTGCCATCAGTTCTGAGGGAAGCTCTGGAGTTGGCGTGCTGTCTTGATCGAAGAACTGCAAGTGACTGAAGCCTTCGGCAACTGCGGTCGCAGCCAAAATGTTAAGTCCTGTTCCGAGGCCCACGTTCTCAGGACTGCAAATCACGTTGGCGTTAGAAAGTCGGGCAATTTGCGTTTTCACCTCAGGCTCGACGCCGCCGTTCAGGTATAGGAATATCCGCCGCCCGTTCGTATCGAGTGCCAGCAGGAGGCGACGCAAGATGTTGGCTTCTGGCTTGAACAAAACGATCGCGGCTGGCACGTCGAGACGAAGGGGCACGCAAGCATTCTTTCCGTTCAATTGACATCAAGGTCTCGCGCCTTGCCCAAACGGTGGCCAAGTCAGCCTTTCGCCAAGGTCGTCTCGACTTCTTTTTCAACGCGGCGCACGTAGGATGCGTATTCAGACTTGCCGAGTTTGGCCAGCCAGTCTCCCATACCACCGGGCGCGACAAACCCAAGCCGGAGTGCAATTTCCTCCGGACAAGAAATTTTGAGACCCTGTCGCCGCTCCAGTGTGGCGACAAATTCGCCAGCTTCCAAGAGGCTATCGAAGGTTCCTGTATCAAGCCAGGCAAAACCGCGCCCTAAGCGTTCCACGTTAAGTTCGCCTCGTTCGAGGTAAACCCGATTGAGGTCAGTGATCTCCAGTTCCCCGCGTGCTGACGGTTTGATCGACCGGGCATATTCGACAACGTTGGAGTCGTAGAAGTAGAGCCCGGTCACGGCCGAGTTCGACTTGGGCTGTGCCGGCTTTTCCTCAAGGCTAGTGGCACGTCCAGCCTTATCAAAGCCGATGACCCCATAGCGCTCGGGGTCGCGAACGTCGTAGGCAAACACAGTCGCGCCCGTCGTTGCAGACCGCGCGCGCGCAAGTGCATCCGGAAGCCCGTGGCCATAGAAGATGTTGTCGCCTAGCACCAGAGTACAGGGCTCTCCGGCGATGAAGTCTGCACCAATGATGAAAGCTTGGGCCAACCCATCAGGTTTTGGCTGGATGGCATAGGTCAGTTTGATGCCAAACTGGTGGCCGTCGCCCAGGAGGGACTTGAACAGGGGCTGGTCGTGAGGCGTCGTAATAATCAAAATTTCGCGGATGCCGGCCAGCATCAGCACCGACAGCGGATAGTAGATCATCGGCTTGTCATAGACGGGCAACAATTGCTTGGAGATCGCAAAGGTCACAGGGAAGAGGCGCGTGCCGCTACCGCCAGCCAAAATAATGCCCTTCATGTCATACTCCTAAAATTTCAAGGATGGTGCAGGCGGGGGCTGACCAGCTGGTCCAGGCACACTTTCAAACTTTCATGCCAATCAGGTGCGCTCAGTCCATAGATCTCAGCTATTTTGTCGGTGCTGAGCTTGGAGTAGGCCGGCCTGCGAACCTTGGTTGGAAATTCATGGGTCGCAATCGCGGTCACGGGCACGTGCGGACCACCACGAAGTGCTGACTGCTCCATAATCGAACGGGCAAACCGGCACCACGTGGTTTCACCGGCCGACGCATAATGGAAAACCCCGTAATCGCGTGGACGGACTTCGCTTGACGTCAGCTTCGTTGCGATAACTGCAATTGCAGCCGCAATATCGGCGGCGAACGTCGGCGCGCCGTACTGATCGTCAACTACCCGCAATTCTGGACGCTCCGTTGCCAAACGGAGCATTGTTTTTGCGAAATTGGCGCCATGGGGGCTGCAAACCCACGCCGTGCGCAAGATGACGTGTTGCGGGTTGGCGGCGGCAACGGCAATTTCACCGGCTAGTTTGGATGCACCATAGACCCCAAGCGGGGCTGTTGCATCGGTTTCCAGATATGGGGATTGTTTCGAGCCGTCAAAAACATAGTCCGTCGAAACATGGATGAGGGGCACACCGGCAGCGGCGGCCGCGAGCGCTACGGCACCGGCTGCTTTTTCATTGATCATGTAAGCGAGTTCGCTTTCGTCTTCCGCCCGGTCGACGGCGGTGTAGGCCGCCGGGTTGATAACGATCGAAGGGTGAGCCTTGGTAATCGAATCAACGGCCGATTGCGGGTTGATCAAATCGCATTCCGGCCTGCCAATGCTCATGCAGTCAAAACCGGCCTTGGGCAGAGCCTCCGCCAAAGCAGTCGCGACTTGGCCGTGTTTACCGACAATCAGCGCGCGCAGTTTCACGAACCCGCCCCGTTCGTGGCAACGAGACCCAGCCGTTGTCCGGCGTAGACACCTTTGCGCAGCGGTGCCCACCATGCCTCGTTATCCAAGTACCATTGGACGGTCTTATAGATCCCGGTCTCAAAGGTTTCTTGCCCGCGCCAACCCAATTCCGTTTCGATCTTTACTGGATCAATCGCATAGCGGCGGTCATGACCTGGGCGGTCTGCGACGAACGTTATCAGCCGCCGTCGCGAGGAACCATCTGGCCGCAACTCGTCGAGGACGTCGCACAACCGCTCAACGACCGTCAGGTTTGCCCGGGGCGCGCGGCCACCGACGTTGTAGGTTTCACCAATCCGACCTCGTTCGACGGCCAGTGTCAGAGCACGCGCATGATCGTCGACGTAAAGCCAGTCTCGCTCCTGCTGACCGTCGCCATAAACGGGGAGCGGTTTGCCATCGAGCGCATTCAGCAACACCAACGGAATCAGTTTCTCTGGAAAATGGTAGGGCCCGTAATTGTTTGAGCAATTTGTAATCACGACCGGCAAGCCGTACGTCTCGGCCCAGGCACTGACCAGATGGTCCGACGCCGCCTTGCTCGCCGAATAGGGGGAGCGTGGGTCGTAGGGTGTTGTTTCATAGAAAAACTCACCCGGTTCAAGACTGCCATAGACTTCGTCGGTCGAGACATGGAGGAAACGGAAG
>Ga0247843_1004432_pt1 | contig 21051 bp, 22 predicted proteins | sample LaCruzMarch2017__FD_192420 | JGI IMG/M metagenome (GOLD analysis project Ga0247843, IMG submission 192420) | Freshwater microbial communities from meromictic Lake La Cruz, Castile-La Mancha, Spain - LaCruzMarch2017_8m | ecosystem: Environmental > Aquatic > Freshwater > Lake | place: Spain...
AATACTAAAGATTTTAAAAGTAAAAAATATGAATGACTTAAAATTACTACATTTCAATGCAAAAAAAAATCTTAAGATATGAATCTCAAGATTTTTGTGGCGGAGAGTTAGGGATTTGTACTTCCCTCCTACCATACTAATATTCAAATACTTAAGAAAGTGTTTTTGTTCGGATACCCGAATTTACCACCTCTTAAATCAATTCATTTTAACGTAAAACTTATGACGAATGTAAATGAATGCTTTTGTAAATGCAAGTAAAACAATACTATTTTTTGAACTAGTTTGGCTTGAAAATAGTTAAAAATGATTGCCATTTTTAGGGCAATTATATTAAAAGTAAAGGCTGAACATGTTCCTTTTTTAAACCAGTGTAAATACAAAACTCTTCAACTGTTACAAATTGGTGTCCTTCTTTATCAAACTTACCTTTCACTTTTTGGAGTAAGAGCCTGCTATACCTTTCGCTCTTACCTGTAATACGTTGCACATCCTTTGGGTAAATGCAAAGTCTCACTGTTTCTGTTTTCATACATTATCTATACTTTATGTATTTATTTAACATGCTGTTACCACAAATGTAAAGAATCTCATTTATAAAAATATTGTGCATTATCGGCATAAAGTGGAAAAGTGTGTTTGTATCGGAACTCGCCTGATTTAAAGTCAACTAAGAGCATTTAGCTTTGCTCTTGAAATGAAAAATTACATACTTATTTTATTAATCATAACTGGATGTTATGAGCTTAAATCGCAGGACGTGCCAATTATTAGAGTAATTGATGGAGATACCTATGAAGTGCTTTTAAATGGAAAGAAACAACCTATTCGATTAATGAATGTGGATGCACCTGAGTTGAAGCAAGCTTTTGGTGCAGCCGTGAAAGATAGTTTAAACCATTTACTGAAGAACAAAACAGTAGCAATAACTGCATTAAAGCTGGACATTTATGGAAGATTGCTAGTTCAAATAAACATCCAGGGCAAAGCCCTTGATAGTTTATTGGTGGCAAAAGGCTGGGCATGGTGTTATGAAAAATACAACACCAACGAAGCGCTACCACAACTACAAATAATGGCTATATCGAAGGGAAAAGGTTTGTGGTATTGCCATAGGCCGGTGCCTCCTTGAATATGGCGCAAAATGAATTTGAGAAATAAAAGGCTTTATGACGTGTGCCTTTAAACATCGTTTTATCAAAATAATTTAAATAACAAAAAAAATGGCAAGACAATCAGGAATTGTAAAGCTAGAAGGAACTATTGGGAATATTTCCTTCTACAAAAGTCAGGATGGCTTTTTAGCTAGAGAAAAAGGAGGTGTGGATGGTGCGCGAATTGCGAGTGATCCAGCATTTCAAAGAACCCGAGAAAACGGAAGTGAATTTGGGAGTGCAGGTGCCGCAGGTAAGTTATTGCGAACAGCATTGCGTGCATTGATTTTAAGTGCTGCTGACAACCGAATGGTGGGCAGATTGACACGAGAAATGGTAAAAGTAATTCAAGCGGATTTGGTAAGTACCAGAGGACAACGAAATGTAATAGATGGAGAAGCTGAGCTTTTGCAAGGTTTTGAGTTTAACATTTCGGGGAAATTGAGCACTACATTATTTGCCCCTTATACGACCAGCATTAATCGAGTTACAGGAGAACTAAGTCTAAACATTCCATCGTTTGTTCCAGCAAATATGATTGGCGCACCATCTGGGGCCACTCATTTTAAAATCAATACTGCTGGAGCTGAAGTTGATTTTACCAATGGCACTTATGTGGTGGACACTCAATCGAGTGCAGAATTACCAATTAATGGCGTTGCTACAGCGGTTATTAATTTGATGAATTCAGTAACTGCAAACAGTCTTCATCCATTGTTTTTAGCAGTTGGAATTGAATTTTATCAAGAGGTAAATGGAGTTAGGTATTCATTGAGAAATGGTTCATATAACTCATTGGCCTTGGTGAAAGTGGATGGTAACTAATTTTTCACAAAAGTTTCCCAAGCGAAAGCCTGGGAAACTTTTAAACAAAATTGATTATGGAATTAGTTTTAAAAAGAACGTATTTTCCATATGGGACCAATGGTGAAATATTTAGGAATGATCAATTGATTTGCGAAAGCATTGAATTGCCATGGCAAGAAAACAAAAAAGTAATTTCATGTATTCCGGAAGGTAGGTATGAAATTGAAGCAAGATATAGCCAACAACATGGGGCACATTTTTGCTTGAAAGATGTACCCAAAAGAACTTTAATATTGATTCATCCTGCAAATAATGCCAAGAAGGAATTGAAAGGCTGTATTGCTCCCGTGACCAAATTAATTGGTCAAGGAATTGGGAAAAATTCGAGGTTGGCTATGAATAAATTGAGGCTATTGGTGTATGAAGGATTTTCAAAAGGAGAACAAGTATTTATAACAATAAAATTAGGTTAAAGAAATGAATTTAGTAAAAAGAATAACATCGAAAACGCCTCCATTTTTTAAAAAAGTAAGAAATTTAGGGTTGATTTTAGCGGCCGTTAGTGGAGCCATATTAGCAGCACCAGTCGCATTGCCAAGTGCAATAGTAGCAGCCGCAGGATACGTTGCCTTGGCAGGTGGTGTTATATCGGCAGTGAGTCAAACTGCGGTAGTTAATGAGCCAAACATTGAAAATGATGAATGGCCAATGAATAATTTTATAAAGAATAAAGATGACACACCATATCCATGATGTTAATACCAGGACGAACACTATTGTAGGAACTGTGTTGACAATTTTTGTAAATATTCAGCTTGAAGATTTAATTCAAACTATTATTTTAGCGGCTGTTGGTGCAATAGTTAGTTTTTTTGTTTCTATTGCCCTTAAAGTATTGAAAAACAAACTCTTTCATTAGTTGTGGTGACCCGATGAGAGATAGATTAGAGCCTCAAATTTGGGGCTTTTTCTATTTATAATGATTGGTATCTGAAGGCAATTTAAAAGACTTTCTTTATATGACACTAAATATTAATAAATTAGTAAAAAAGAGTATGTTTTATAAAATTAAAAACAACTTTTATATTTAGAATTAATTTTAATAAGAGCGTTTATTTGAAAAAATTATTTATTCTTCGTTTAAATGTTCAGATATTGGAATCAAATCTGTTTTAATTTTTGATAAGCTTTTGTGTAAAAATTTAATTAATTCATTTTTTAAAGAATCTCTATGTTCAACATAAAGTAATTCGAAATTATATTCAATTGCATCTATTTTAGAATTAAGAGAGGGTGATTGAATAATTAAATGAGCACTCAAACCCAACTTATCACTATTTACAATTATACCATAATCAAACATTCTAACATTTTTATAATAAAAAAAATACTTTGTTAGTCTTGAACCTTGCCATGTTTCGACTTTTGTATCAACTTTCCAGTTTGAAGACTCGTTCATATCAAAATAATCTGTCAAAAGTATTTCCTGTTTGATAGATTCCACAATTTTTATTAATTCACTTACTAAATTATTTTTACTTGCAATTAAATTATTTACGCTTTCTAAATTATCTAAAATGATTTTTTTAATATCTTGCTGCATATTGTTATTATTTGTTTGATTTGTTAATATTTTGAGAAGATTTATGTATTGTGTTATAGTCTCTCGTAAAATGGGATGGCTAACAGCTTGTTTTTTACACTCAGAAAGCCACTCAATAATATCATACGAATATGAAATAGTATCATAAGTTATTTGCCTATCATTGTTTGTAATACTATCTATGCTTGCGGAATTCCCTGATAGAGTCAAATAAAATATTTTATAACCTGGATTTAAATGAATTTTTGCCCAATTATTATATCGAATAAGTTGTTTTGTTTGATCACCTGCATATATTTTATTTTCTATTATAAAACCATTTCTATTATTATCATAAATTACTAAATCTATTCGTCCTCCATCTTCATAATTTTCGCTAATTATACCAATTGTTTTTTCTACTTCAATTGTACAGTTTTTGGTATCTAAATTACTAATATTAAATTGTTTACAGAATAATTCTAAGAAAACATTTTTCTGATCATGGCTACCAACTGGATTAAGTAGTTCGGCAACAATGGCAGAATGTGTTTTTACTTCATTTGAAGTAAGTCCGAGTATATTAAAAATGTTAAAGTTTTCACCTGAAATTTTTGCAATTTCTTCATACTTATGTCTAATTAACTCAATTTGATTAAAAATCTCTATTGTTTCCATTTGTTTTGGCAATATAATTGGTTTTGTTAACTTACTCCCATCCATAAAACTTATTTTCTTTCAAAAAATAAAATTGTAAAATAAGAAAAAAGCCCCTGGGGGCTTTTTCTATTTAAGGACCTTGTACATGATTACTTTTTTAGCTTCTTTGATGAGTTGGATTTGTTTCAGGGTTTGCGCTAAATGTTGGTCAAAAGTGTTGAGTAAAACAATGGCATTTTGGAATTCATTGGGCTGTAAATTGGCTTTTTCTCCTGCTTCAGCTAAGATTTTGATGACATCTTGAATGCGAATAAAAGAAATAACAGAACCTGTTAAAAATGGTCTAAAAAATTGGCCTTGCCATAATCCATAAGCGAGCCAGTAATAAAAATCAGCTTCTTGTTCAGTTTTTGCCATAAGCACAAAACAATTTGGACATGGAGTTTTGAGTGGTTTTCCTGCATTGACACCTTTTGATAAAATGAATAAATGCGGAGTTGCATAATGGTTGCCAGTCTTGTGACATTTGATGTTTGGTTTAAACATAATCTGGGTTAAAAAATTTATGCTTCGCTTCGCGCCTTATATTTTTAAAAGAGAAAAGAAAAAAACCAGAAAAAAAAAGAAAAAGAAAGCCGATTCTTAGGGAGGCGGAGGTAAAAACCAAAAGGAAGCGGAATAAATGAAAGCCTTTGCGTTGGGCTGTGTTTATGCCGAACACTTTTGGTTTTTAATCGTGGAATGGGCTGTGCGAGCCGCCCTATTTTTGCTGCCTTTTTTATTTTTTGTTATCGAAATGCTGGTTAGGAAGAGTATTTTGAGGATGCTGAAATCAAGAAAGAGTTTCAATCGAAATGAGAGTCAAATGGATGATAAGATTTTAGATACATTCAATTAGTAATCGAAGAAGGATGCTAAACGTGCGGTGGGAAAAAGCAAGGGTGACTACTGCATGAACTGCAGCATTATTTGGGAAACTGAATGGAGCAATTAATCGGCTATGTGCTTAAGGATTTGGGTAGAAAAGAGCCGACAATGCGTAATGAAAGTTTTATGGTTGGAATGCAGCAGGGCAAAAGTAGGCACTGTTGCTGTGGCGTGCTTTTGGAGGGTGAATGAAATGAAACGGGGAATGGAGTGAGGATTGCGAAGTGTAACGTAGCACCCGAAACGAAATGGTAGTGAAATGAAATTTACCTTCCAAAAGTACATGGGTTTTGGAGGATGTTTGAATTATGGTTTCTGTGTTTAAGATAAATGCTTGTTTTATTTCAAATTACTGATAGTAATTTAATCGAATGTTTGAAAGTACAAAGGCAGGTAAAACAGCCCTGAGCGTGCGGAGGGAAAATGGGATGCAAGGAAGTTGCAGCCCATGTGTCGCGAGCCTACTGCGAGTGGAGCTGAGGCGGGAGGCAGAGATGGCGCGAAGCGCCCTGACGACCTGTGTATCACACAAGGGTTTGGCGTAATTTTTTTGCGTTAAGGTTGGGGAGTTGGCTTATGCAAAAATTATGACAAACCCGCAGCCGAAGCGACTACGCAGGCGAGCCTAACTATAGCAGCGGCTGGACTGGAGGCTGCTGAAGAGAAAGTAGCGAGGAACGAGCGAAAAGAACAAAGCTGCCAACAGTACAGAGATAGCTGCTGTGACGACTGACGAAGGCACGGCAAAGGGCATGACAGGCTTTTGTAAAAACCCGTAGGGCAATATAGCTGCTTGGTATGCTTTGAAAAACAAATAGAAGTACCAAGCTGCTGTATTGGGCTGGCATGACCTTTTGCTGACAAGGAAGGAGGAACGCCACTTTACCTGCTTTTCGAATGAAAGATAATGCTTGTAGAAAGAAAATGCCTTCTTGGATTATTGAGGTTAGAAAATTATTGTTTTGAAAATAAATAAATTTTGAAAGCCTACTTTAAAAATACTTTTGATTTGTACTAAAAGCATTAGGGATTGAAGTGGAAATCCTTTTGCTTTTCGCAAAAGATTGGAGCGAAAAGCCCGACCCGAAGGGTAATGCACAAAAAAATATTTAAATTAAAAGTTTATTATACCCCAATAATTTTACTTAATTATCTTCTTTTAGATGTGAAATAATGTTTTTTTGAAGAAAATTGTTTTCTATAATTACATTATTTTAGTAATTTGAAAACCTCTACAATAAATTTTATTTTGTATTGTCATAATATTTGTTTTCCTTTGTACAGATTTGAAAAACACTACAAAGATAATATAATGCAAATTAAGTTAAAAGATTTAGCACAAATTCAGTTTGGTTATTATGCACAACCTAGTAAAAATGGCACTATACCCTATTTACAGGCAAAGCATTTCAATGAGTTTGGACAATACACCGACAATAATGATGCCTTGTTAGAGGAAGATGATAAAGTGTCAGCAAACCTTTTACAAGAAGGAGATATTCTATTTGCAGGAAAAGGATTTCGTTTTTTTGCTACTTTATACAGTTCTGAATTTGGTAAAGCTGTGGCATCATCCATTTTTTTTGTTATTAGGCCCGACATTCAGAAAGTTGTTCCTAGCTATTTGGTTTCGGTATTGAACATGCCTAAAAATCAGTTACATTTCCAACAGTCAGGTGCAGGTAGTTCAATACCATCTATTCGTAAAAGTGAACTAATGGATTTTACATTTAATTTAATTCCAGTTGAACAACAGCATAAAGTTGTGGCTTTGCAAGAGCTGCATTTAAAGGACTTAGCAATTACAGAAAACTTGATTAAGCAAAAGCAATTATTATTTCAAACAACATTATCTAAAATTATTAAATAACAGTAAAATGAGTAAAATAAAAAACGATGCCCCAGGCATGAAAGGTGAAAGAAGCAGAAACAATGATGGACAACTAAGGGAGAAAAGAGGTGATACACACATTGGTACCATTGAAAAAAAGTATAATATTGACTTAAATGTACGAAGTGATATGCACTTAGATTCATATTTAGAAAAAAACAATATCAATTCACTTAATGATTTAATTAATGGTGTTAACACCAAAAATGATTAAAAAAATGGTAGAAAAAAAAATTACGCAAAAAGAAATTAATAATATTGTTTGGAAGGCATGTGATAGCCTTCGTCCTGTTATGGGTAGCGGACAATATAAAGATTATGTATTAACGCTTTTGTTTGTTAAATACCTTTCCGATGTATGGAAAGATAAGGTTCAACAATATAGAGAAAAATATCCTGACAATGAAGAAATGGTAAAACGCCAATTGCAAAGGGAGCGTTTTATTTTACCGGAAGAAAGCAATTTCGATTTTATATATGAACAACGTAACGAAGCCAATATCGGAGAAATTATAGATATTGGTTTAACAGCATTGGAAGATGCCAATAGGGCTAAATTAGCTATGGTATTTCGTAGTATTTCGTTTAATTCCGAAACTGTGTTTGGACAAACAAAACAACGCAATGCCATTCTTAAAAATCTATTGGTAGATTTTTACAGTTTAGATTTACAACCATCGCATTTAGAAGGAAACGACATTATTGGTGATAGTTACGAGTTTCTTATTTCTCTATTTGCAGGTGAGGCTGGAAAAAAGGCAGGCGAGTTTTATACACCAGGAGAAGTAAGTACTCTGTTAGCAAAACTAATGAACCCACAACCAGGTAACCGTTTGTGTGACCCAACTTGTGGTTCTGGTTCATTAATTATTAAGATGGCCAAAGAAGTTGATGGTAAAAACTATTCGTTATATGGTCAAGAAAATAATGGTAGTACATGGGCATTATGTCGCATGAATATGTTTTTACACGAACAAGATAGTGCAACTATAGAGTGGGGAGATACGATTAACAACCCTAAGTTATTAGAGAAAGATCAGTTAATGAAGTTTCATATTGTAGTTGCAAATCCACCATTTTCGTTAGATAAATGGGGTGCTGAAACTGCTGTATCTGACCAACATAACCGCTTTCATAGAGGAGTACCACCAAAAAGTAAAGGTGATTATGCATTCATTAGTCACATGATTGAAACAACTTATGAAGATATTGGAAAGGTTGGTGTTATTGTTCCGCATGGTGTGTTATTTAGAAGCAGTAGCGAAGGACAAATACGTAAAAAATTAATTGATGAAAACTTGCTAGAAGCTGTTATTGGTTTACCGGCTAACTTGTTTTTTGGTACTGGTATTCCTGCGGCTATTCTTATTTTCAATAGAGCCAAAGCCAATAATAAAGATGTATTATTTATTGATGCAAGTAAAGAATTTGAAAGTGGTAAAAACCAAAATAAGTTAAGAGAAATCGACATTGAACACATTGTAACTACTTATAAGACCTTCAAAGAAACTACACCGTTAACAACAGAAAAAGGCGAAGTTATTGAAGATAAATATAGCTACAGAGCAACAATAAATGATATTATTGAAAATGAATATAATTTAAATATACCTCGGTACGTTGACACCTTTCAAGAAGAAACTGAAGTAGATATAAAAGCTACACAAACCAACATTGTTGAATTAAAAAAACAATTAGTAGATGTGGAAACACAAATGGAAAATTATTTGAAAGAATTGAATTTATTATAATGAAAATACAATATTGCTCCGACTTACATTTAGAGTTTCAAGAAAACAAAAACTTTTTGAATCAAAACCCTATAAAACCATTATGCGATGTTTTAATATTGGCCGGAGATATTGTTCCTTTTGGTTTAATGGATAAACACAAAGATTTTTTTAAATATGTATCTGATCATTTTAAAACTACTTATTGGATTCCTGGTAACCATGAATACTATTATTTTGATTTGGCCACTAAATGCGGCACTTTCAATGAAAAGATAAAAAGCAATGTGTTTTTGGTAAATAATATGGCTTTTAACCACGAGGAAGTCAAACTGGTTTTTTCTACTTTATGGTCAAAAATTAGTAATGAAAATGAATGGAATATCGAACGAAGTGTAAGCGATTTTCAAGTAATAAAATATAATAAAAACCGTTTTTCAGCACCAGTATTTAACCAATTACATGAAGATAGTTTGACATTTATTGAATCGGAGGTACATCAGAAGGAGTTCGGTACAACATCGGTAGATGGCCAGCATCATATTGGTAAAACCGTGGTTATAACTCATCATGTGCCCACTTTTTTAAATTATCCTGAGCAATACAGACAAAGCACCATTAATCAGGCTTTTGGGGTGGAGTTGTTCGATTTAATAGAAAATAGCCATTTAAATGCTTGGATATACGGACACCATCATGCCAACATTCCAAGTTTTAAAATTGGTAATACTGAAATGTTGACTAACCAATTGGGATATGTAAAGTATGGTGAACATAATTTATATAGTTCAGAAAAAGTATTTAATATTTGAAAATCAAAATAATAAATGTAAAATTGCACAATAAAGTGATGTGATTTATTGTGCAAAAATGACTTTATTGAAAAATATAATATGAAACTAGTTGAAAAATATTTAAAGGAAATATTAGGGGAACATGCTCTATTAGAACTTAGCGAAGCGAAACGTTTGGGTAAGTTGCCTATGTTCATTAACGAAACCTATAAACTTTATACCACCAATTTGTTCAATCATCCAATAATGCTTGTTGAACCAAAAAATATTAGTGAGTTTGGTATTTTGCAATTTGAAAAACATTTGCAAATTATAAAGAATGGTTTTGAAAGAACTGTGGTTTTGGTACTTGAAAATGTAGAAGCATTTAATAGAAAAAGGCTTATAGAAAAAGGAATAAACTTTATTGTACCCAATAAGCAATTGTTTTTACCTGAATTGTTAATTGATTTAAGGGAAAATTACAAAAATAAATCGTTCAAACAAAAAAATCAGACGCTTCTGCCTTCTGCTCAATTTATATTGATTTATCATATTATACATCGCTATGAAAAATGGAAGTTGGAAGATCACTCATTCAAAGAAATAGCACAAAAATTGAATTACACACCCATGTCAATTACCAATGCTGTAGAAAATTTAAAGTATCAGGAACTCATTGATGTAGTTGGTGAAAAAGAAAAACACATCAAGTTTAGGAATGGCAGAAGTGAACTATGGAATATTGCAATGCAATATAATTTGTTGATGAATCCTGTGCTAAAAACAGTTTATGTCGATTCAATTCCAAAAGATGTTGATATGCTAAAAACAAATGCTTCAGCATTGCCTGAATATACCGATTTAAACCCAAGTAAGCAGCAATATTTCGCCATTGAAAAAACAGTGTTTTATGGCTTACAAAAAAGCAATGCTTTAGTTAATCTAAACGATTACGAAGGCAAATACGCAATTGAAGTATGGAAATATGACCCTTTAACTTTGGTTGATGAATTGCCAAACGACATGGCGGTTGTTGACCAATTATCCCTATATTTAAGCCTAAAGGATAGTAAAGATGAAAGAATAGAAATGGCTTTAGAACAAATAATAGAAAAATATATATGGTAATAGGTTTAGACACTTTCAGTCAATATTTCAAAGATTTTGAAAACAGTTATTTAATCATTGGAGGTACGGCTTGCGATATTATTATTGAAGAGGCAGGATTTACGCCAAGGGCTACTGATGATATTGATATGATACTTATAGTGGAAGCCTTATCGCCCGAATTTGTTGTTCAGTTTTGGAAGTTTGTTAAGGATGGAGCTTATCAAACGCAGCAAAAAGAAACTGAAAAAAGAACATGTTATCGCTTTCTGAATCCACAAACAGCAGACTTTCCTAAACAAATTGAACTTTTTTGTAAAGTGCCTGATATAATTGAACCTTACGAAGGTGCACACCTTACACCAATTCCTGTTGATGAAGGTTTATCAAGTCTATCGGCAATATTACTTAACGAAGCATATTATAACTACACCATTGAAAATTCTGAAATAAAAAATGGAGTTCATTTCGCATCGCCACACAGCATTATTTGCTTAAAGGCTTATGCGTATCTAAGCAATAAGCTATTAAAAGAACAAGGACAAAATATAGCCAAATGGAATGTAATAAAACATAAATATGATGTGTTTAGAATGGTATTTATGCTGCCACAAAACCAAGTATTTGAAACGCCAGAAATAATAAAAGCAGACTTGCAAACCTTTGCCAATACGGTAAAAGTAGATTTGCCCGACCCTGCTATTTTTAAAGAAAATGGATTTGGTAAGCAAGACATGCAAGTTATTTATAAACAACTGCTTCAATCATTTAACCTAGCTGAGTAATGAATAGTAATAACAATAAAAATACCACATTCAAACAAACATCCATTGGCTTAATTCCTTCTGATTGGGAAGTAAAAAAGCTTGGGGAAATTGGAGAATTGAAAAATGGTATAAATAAAGACAAAAATGATTTCGGTTTTGGTTTTCCAATGGTAAACCTTATGGATGTATTTGGAATAAGTAAGGTTTTTAAAAACAATTTAAATCTTGGTTTAGTAAATGCAAATGAAAGAGACATCAAGGAATTTTCATTAAAAAAAGGAGATGTTTTATTTATACGTTCATCTGTTAAACCTACTGGTGTTGGATTAACAACATTAATTTGTGATGATTTAGAAAACACAACTTATAGTGGATTCATAATTCGTTTTAGAGATAATAAATATTTAAATTTTGAATTTAAAGCACATTGTTTTTTTGAAGAGGAATTTAGAAAAAGATTATTAAATAAAAGTACAATTAGTGCTAATACAAATATCAATCAATCTGCCTTAAATAGCCTATCTTTTGCGATCCCACCCCTTCCCGAGCAACAAAAAATAGCAACCATACTTTCAACTTGGGATACAGCAATAGACAACTGCAAAACCATAATTGATAAACTAAAACAACGTAACAAAGGTTTGGCGGGGCAATTACTTACTGGTAAAATAAGAGCAAAAGGGTTTGAGAAAACGAAGTGGAAATTAACACCACTAAATGAGTGCTTAACTTTTACACCAAGAGCTGTAACCAAACCAACAGGCAATTATTTAGCATTAGGTTTAAGAAGCCATGGCAAAGGCATTTTTCATAAGCATGATATTGACCCAGAAGATGTAGCAATGGATGTATTGTATGAAGTAAAAGAAAACGATCTTATTGTAAACATTACATTTGCTTGGGAACAAGCATTAGCAATAGTTAGTAAGCAAGATGAAGGTGGTTTGGTTTCGCACCGTTTTCCAACTTATACATTCAAAACTGAAAAAGCAATTCCTGAATACTTCAGGCATTTCATTATTCAAAAATACTTCAAGTTTTTAATGGAGCTTATTTCACCAGGTGGTGCTGGCAGAAACAGAGTAATGAGCAAAACAGATTTTCTGAAATTAGAAGTAAAAATTCCTGATGCCAAAGAACAAAAAGCAATTGCTAATATTTTAGATGCAGCTACATCCGAACTAAACCAATACCAACAAAAGTTGGTGCAATTGCAAGAACAAAAAAAGGGCTTAATGCAACAATTATTAACAGGTAAAGTGAGGGTAAAATAACATGGCAAAACCTTTCAAAATATTATCAATAGATGGAGGCGGAATAAAAGGACTTTATAGTGCAACCGTTTTAGCTAGGCTTGAAGAGAAAGCAGGTAAAAAGGCAGGAGAATGCTTTGATATGATTTGCGGTACTTCTACAGGAGGCCTAATTGCTCTGGGTGTAGCTTGCGGGAAGCCAGCCGAAGAACTTGCCAAGCTATATTCAGAGCATGGCAAGAAAATATTCCCAACTAATAATTATCGACCGATAAGATACCTTCAATCTAAGTTTCAGTCGTTGCGACAAACATTGTTATGGGGTAAATATTCAGCTAAACCCTTAAAGAAACAATTAAAAACAATATTTGGAGATAAAAAGCTAGGAGAACTTGAAAATTTAGTATGTATTCCAAGTTTTAATCTTACTACTGGGATGCCAAGAATATTCAAGTATCCGCACAAAGAAGGCAATTTTTTTATGGATAAGAATATCCCATTGGTTGATGCAGCTCTTGCTACTTCAGCAGCTCCTACCTATTTACCAATTCATGAGTATAATGATACCATGTTTGTAGATGGAGGAGTTTGGGCAAACAATCCATCATTATGTGGACTGCTAGAAGCATTGGAATACTTTGTTGGTGAGGATAAAGAATACTCACATGTTGAGCTGTTATCAATTGCTAGCATATCACATGCAACTGGCTGGGCTGCTAAATCAAGAAAGACTAGGTCGTTCATTGGATGGAAATCAAAGCTTATCCAAACATGTATGGATGGTCAAGCATATTTTACTCATTTCTTCTTGGAAAATGCAATAAAAAGAATTGATTCAAAAGCAATTTATTTTAGAATAGAATCACCTAAACTTTCATATGAACAAATTGAAGTTCTAGAAATGGATAGAACGGATTCCAAAGCTATGGCAACCTTAAAATCACTTGGAAATCATGATGGCTATACATTTGCGCTCAATGAAACAGTAATGCATTTCTTTAAAACTGAAAAAACTTACAAAACTTTATAATATGTCAAACAGCCATAATTTATTTCAAACGTTTAACAGTAATTTAAATATTACCAAAACAAAAAAAGTAAGTCTCATGACCTCTAGAGATAATCTACGGGACGCGATACGCAAACACTTCAAAGAAAAACACAATGAATATGCACCAAAGTTTAGAGGTCAAGGTTCATATTCGTTAGGTACAATGATAAGAACCAAAAATGATATGTGTGACTTAGATAATGGTGTTTACTTTTTTCCAAAACCTAAAGAAACCCCTACTACCATGCAAAATTGGGTTTGGGATGCTGTTGAAAATGCTACATCAGAAAAACCGCAACATCGAAGCAGGTGTATTAGAGTTATTTACAAAGGTGATTATCATATTGATTTACCTGTTTATTATAAGGAAAGTGAAACAAATGATAATGAGAACCCGCACCTAGCAGTAAAAAATTCAGAATGGTCAAAAAGTGACCCTAAAGAATTTAATACATGGTTTAAGAACCAAAAAGATAAAGAAGGTCAATTAGTTAAAACAGTACGTTACCTAAAAGCATGGTGTGATAACAAAACTAATAAAATGCCGAATGGTCTTACTATGACTGTTCTAGCTTGTAGGAATATTAAATATAACGATAGAGATGACATCTGCTTGCGAGATACCTTAAAAGCAATAAAATCAAGTTTAAACATTAGTTGGACATGTAAAATGCCAACAACACCGCAAGATGATTTACTGCTAAACTATTCTGGCGATAAAGATTATTTTTTTAAAAGTATAGATGCTTTTATTGAAGATGCTACGAAGGCAATTGAAACAGAAACAAATCAACTAAAAGCAAGTAAACTTTGGCAAAAGCATTTAGGTTCTTACTTCCCTGATGGTGAAGATAAAGATGTTGATAAACAAGCAAATGCGTTAGTAGGAATTGCAACTACAATTTTGAGTGGATATGCAAAACTTGACAGTTTTGGAAGAATACAGGCCAATGAAGGTATTAGTCATAAACCTCATAAAAATTTTGGAGCATAATGAAATACTACAAAAAGCCACCTATCAATCCAATTATTATTGTACAAAGAGAAGCTAATTTGATAAAAAAGTATTACGAATTTATTGATTGTAAAGTTCAAAATGGAGTCTTGTATTGTTACGGAAATTATAAACCAACGCCTGAATCAATTGAATACCACTATAGAATTAAATATATTCCTTCAAACAGGCCAGTTGTAAAACTAACTGAGCCAATTATTGAATACAATGATGAAATACATATGTATCCAAACGATAACTCACTTTGTTTGTATCACAGTTCTGATTTAGTTTGGGACTCATCCTGCCACTTGCACGATACAATAATACCATGGACACATGAATGGTTTATTTTCTATGAATTATATTTATTTACAGGAAAGTGGCTACATCCATTTGTACCACATAAAAAAGACGATAAAAAATAATGGGAAATGCACATAACCAATTTTTACAGTTTGAACGGGTTATTTCACTAAGTACGGTTAAAAAGAAAAAGCTGATTGCATCACGAAAAGCCTTAGAGAATCTTATTCGAGAACATTTTAAATCACATGCAAAATTTCTTACACCCAAATTTTATATTCAAGGTTCTTATAAAATGGGTACCATGGTGGTAAAAATGAATGGTACTTATGATGTTGACTTGGGAGTTTATTTTTTAGAAAAGCCTAAAATGGAAGCCTTTAGTTTACAAGAAAATGTAAGCAAGGCAGTGAAAGACCATACCAAATCTGGAACTAAACATAAAGAAAAGTGTATTAGAGTAATTTACAAAAGCGATTTTGATATTGATTTGCCGGTTTATTATAAGTCTATAAATGACGAACACCCTTTTTTAGCTACAAAAAAAGGGTGGATAGAGAGTGATCCTAAAGAGTTGTGTGATTGGTTTGAACTTAAAAAAGACAAAAAAGGACAGTTGATTAGGCTTGTAAAATATTTTAAAGCATGGGCATACCAGCAATCTAACAAAATGCCTAGTGGTATCTCATTAACAGTTTGGATTGCGAATAATTATATACCTCATAGTCGAGATGATAAATCATTCTTTGAGACAGCCAAAGCTATTGAGTTAACTTTTGGAGGATTTTGGAATGGTGATACAGAGGTCCATAATCCTGCAACACCACAAGACAATTTATTAAAATTGAATTTTGACCAACGAACTAAATTTAAAGAAACATTCCGTCAAATGCTGAATGATGCCGAACAAGCAATTCAAACTAATAGTAATCAAAAAGCACTAAACATTTGGAAACAGCTGTTTGGAGATAAGTTTCCAATAATTTAAAAAAGTAAGAAATGACAAATTACATTAAAGAATCCATAAAGAAATTCAAGAATGATGCTTTATCAAAAGGCATTTATGATATTTTAAAAGGCCTCATCATTTCATTGGTCTTACTAATTCCAACAAAATGGATTCCTTATGTAAAAATATTTTTTTTAACTGAAAACTATTTTACCAATTATACAATTGTGATTTCGGCAGTTACCCTAATTACTGTTACAACTTTTATTGTTAGCAGATATTTTCGTAAAAAAATACGCTTAGTTTTAAATGACAATCACACAGATGAACTTACAGGACTAAAGAATCATAAAGCTTTAAGCGAGTATTTGAATTTAAAAATTCAAGATGCCAGGAATCAATCTGAATCCCTTACTCTTATAATAATTGACATTGATGATTTCAAAAACTTCAATACACATTATGGGTTTAATGTTGCAGACCAAATATTGAAGAAATTAGGCGAATTATTAGGCAATGATAAAAGAGCTACAGATGAGACTTTTCGCTATTTTAATAGAGGAGATGAATTTTTGGTTGTTGCTTATGAAACAAGTTTAAGTCAAGCAATGCAGGCGGCAGAAAGAAAAAGGAAGCTTATTCAAAAAAACTTATATTCTGTTGAAGGTAAAAATCACCAGTTAACTGTTTGCTGTGGTGTAACTGAATTCAAAAAGAATGACGATTATACCTCTTTTACAGATAGAGTTATTGCAGCACTAAATGAAGCGAAAAAAATTTCAGGAAAGAATAATACTAAATCGATTAGTTAATGAGCACACCAAGTTATATAGAAGACCATATTAGTCAAATACCCGCATTGCAATTGCTTATTAAAATGGGCTATACATACCTTACTCCAGAAGAAGCAATGGAGTTAAGGAGTAATAGAACAAGCAATGTATTGTTAGAAACCATTGTAAAGCAACAGTTAGAAAAAATAAATAGCATACAATACAAAGGTAAAGAGTTTGCATTTTCTGATAACAACATTGCCAAGGCAATGATAGCGTTAAGGGATTTGCCTATTCAAGATGGATTTATAAAAGCCAACCAAGCTTTTTATGATTTAATAACCTTAGGAAAAAGCTTTGAGCAAACGGTTTTAAACGATAAAAAAAGTTTTTCTTTTCAATACATTGATTGGAAAAATATAGAGAATAATACTTTTCACGTAACGGAAGAATTTAGTGTTTTACGCAGCGATAGAAGCGATCATTACCGCCCCGATGTTGTGGTTTTTATCAATGGTATTCCTATGATAATAATAGAGTGCAAAAGCAATGTTATCAAAGAACCAATTACTGAAGCAATTTCACAACATTTGCGAAATCAACAAGAAGATGGTGTTAGGGCATTGTATCAATACAGCAACCTTGTTATGTCGTTAGCAGTTAATGAAGCAAGGTTTGCAACAACAGGAACTGCAAGAGAATTTTGGAGTGTTTGGAAAGAAGTTTTTAGAACAAAAGACGAAGGAAACAAGTATGCTGATACAATCAAAGAACTAAAAAATAGTGAGCTTCCAAACAATGAAAGAACAGCCATTTTTAAACAACGGTTCAAAAATGTATTGCATTATTTTAACCAATTAGAAAAAGAAGAAATTAGCGTTACTGAACAAGACAAACTCTTATTTAGCTTATGTCAAAAAGAACGCTTAATGGATATTATTTTCAACTTCATTGTATATGATGATGGAGTAAAAAAAATTACGCGCTACCAACAATATTTTGCTATAAAGGAAACACTCAAAAAAATTAGCATAGCCGATTCAAAAGGCAAACGTACAGGTGGTGTTATTTGGCACACACAAGGAAGTGGAAAGTCATTAACTATGGTTATGTTGGCGCAATTAATTGCTAGCAATAACAATATAAAAAATCCGAAAATCATTTTAGTTACTGATAGAATAGATTTAAACACTCAAATAACAGAAACATTCCAAAAATGTCATGTTCCAGTAGAAGAAGCAGAAACAGGCAAACACCTAGTAGATTTAATAAAAAGTCCAACAGATGCTGTTATCACTACACTCATTCATAAGTTTGAAGCTGCAATAAACCAAACAAAAGAAGGCTTTCCATCACCAAACATTTTTGTTTTAATAGATGAAGGACACCGAAGTCAATATGGAACATTCAATGTAAAAATGCAAAAGGTATTTCCAAATGCATGCTTTGTTGCCTTTACAGGAACTCCACTAATGAAAAAAGAAAAAAGCACAGCTAATAAATTTGGTGGTTTAATTGATGTATATTCTATTACTGATGCGGTAGCAGATAAAGCTGTTGTTCCATTGCTGTATGAAGGACGACACAATTTAATTGAAGTAAATGAAAAGCCATTAGATACTTTTTTCGACAAAGTATCTGAACCACTTACACCTTATGGAAAAGCAGCCTTAAAACGAAAATACAGTACTCCAAATCAACTGAATAAAGCCGACCAAATTATTTATGCTAGGGCCTGGGATATTACTGATCATTTTGTAGATAATATTCAAGGAACTGGCTTTAAAGGGCAATTAGTAGCCCCAAACAAAACCACAGCAATTAAGTATAGGGAATACATCAAAGAAATAGGAAAAGTAACTTGTGATGTCCTCATTTCAGCACCCGATACAAGAGAAAATTATGAAGATGCTTTTGAAGAATCAGATGATGTGGTGTTGAAATTTTGGAAAGCAATGATGAATAAATATGGCAAACAAGAATCTTACGAAAAATCAATTATTGGTGCATTTAAAAAACAAGATGAGCCTGAAATTATTATTGTAGTTGATAAATTATTGACGGGTTTTGATGCTCCAAATAATCAAGTATTATACATTACTCGTAGTTTAAAAGAACATACGCTATTGCAAGCAATAGCAAGGGTAAACCGTGTTGCTCCAGGTAAAGAATATGGATATATTATCGACTATTTTGGGAACTTAGAAAACCTTGACAGTGCCTTAAATACATATAGTGGATTAAATGAATTTGACCAAGAGGAATTAGTAGGTACTATCATCAACATCAATAAAGAAATTGAAAAATTACCACAATTACATAGTGAATTGTGGGATGTTTTTAAAACCATCAAAAATAAATATGATGCTGAGGCTTATTCCGAATTATTGAGTGATGAAAGTATAAGACATTCATTTTATGAAAAACTTTCGGCTTTTGTTCGTTTGTTCAAGTTGGCAATGGCATCAATTGAATTCAACGATATTAGCAACGAAAAAACCATTGATAAATATAAAAAAGATGCCAAATTCTTTTTGCAATTACGCATTGATGTAAAACGTAGGTACTTTGACGATATTGACTATAAAGAATATGAACTACAGGTTCAAAAGCTAATAGACAAGCACATTACAACAGAAGGTGAAATATTAAAAATTACAGAACTTGTAAATATTTTTGATAAGGAAAAAAGAGAAGCAGAAGTAGAAAAAGTACAAGGCAAAGCGGCAAAAGCCGACCATATTGCAACTAGAACAGTTAAGGCCATTAATGTAAAAATGAATGAAGACCCAATCTTCTACAAAAAACTTTCTACATTAATCCGGGAAACTATTCAGGATTACCACCAACATCGCATTAATGAAGCTGAGTATTTACAAAAAGCAAAAGACTACGAAAATCAATTTCATGCTGGCAAACAAAACAATGTTCCTAGCAGCATTCAAAACAAACCCAATGCTGTTGCTTATTACAACTTAATAAATGAGGTGCTGAAAGATAGTTTTAGTAAACTGCCAAACCCAAAAGACATTGAGGCTGACATCGCATTAGAAATTGAGGATTGTATAAAAAGTGTAGTGTATGAGTATGATACCTTAATTATTGATTGGCAAACAAATTCGGAAATTGAAAAAACAATAAAAAACAAATTGGATGATTTGCTTTTCGAAAAACAACAGCAATTCGACACACAATTTTCTTTCGATAATATAGATGCTTTAATTGAAGAAGTGATAAAAATTGCAAAACTCAAATACGTTTAATGCTTCCCAACATCAACTATATAAAATATGGTAGTAGAAGCATTGAATACAATTTGTCTTTCACTACTCGTAAAACACTTGGCATTAAAGTAATGCCTGATGGCAATGTAAATGTAATTGCACCTATTGGCGCTGATATTTTAGATATTAGCCAAAAAGTAAAATTAAAAGCTTATTGGATTTTAAAACAACAGGCTTTCTTTGGATTATATAAGCCCAATACACCTAAGCGAAAATTTGTAAACGGTGAAACTCATTTGTATTTAGGAAGACAATACAAATTACAAATTGTAAAATCGGATATTGATTCTGTTAAAATTTATAGAGGTGCAATTGTGATTACTGCAAAAGAAATTACACCAATTTACTTAGAAAAAATTCTCAATAATTGGTATAAATCAAAAGCAACAATTCTATTTGATGAACTGCTTACATGTTCCTTAGATTTGTTCAAAAAACACAAACTTGAAAAACCAATATTGCACATACGGAAAATGGAAAAACGTTGGGGCAGTTGTACCAAAGCTGGTAAAATAATTTTAAATACAGAGTTGATTAAGGCACCAAAAGGAAGTATTGAGTATGTAATTATTCACGAATTATGTCATTTGGTTCACCGCAATCACAACAAAGATTTTTACGCTTTGCAAAACAAACTTTTTCCCAATTGGGAAAAATGGAAAGAGAAATTGGAACAAGCATTGTCATAAAGAATACCTGAGTTCCAATTAGACTTGCAAACTGTTAATGGTGAAATGAATTCAGTTAAAATAAAGAGTATTGGTTAGGTTCTAAAAAAAGGTAAAGAATTTTAAAAAAAACGAGCTATTAATATTAATAAAATTAACAGAATTAATATTGTCATAAAAACACTCGAATTTGATTCGCTTTTTTCAGTGTTTTCAATGTTTTCTACGATTGGTATTTCATTTAATTTGGTATAATAGCAAAAAATAGTTGGTAAAATCGGCTGAAAGCCATTACCAGAAAGGGATTCCGATAAGCATATTGAAAACGTTTTCAATATGCTTTTTTTTGTTGATGAAAAACTCAAAAAAAAG
>Ga0247843_1004433_pt1 | contig 21040 bp, 14 predicted proteins | sample LaCruzMarch2017__FD_192420 | JGI IMG/M metagenome (GOLD analysis project Ga0247843, IMG submission 192420) | Freshwater microbial communities from meromictic Lake La Cruz, Castile-La Mancha, Spain - LaCruzMarch2017_8m | ecosystem: Environmental > Aquatic > Freshwater > Lake | place: Spain...
GCCTTCAAATGGGAAAAATAACGTGCAGGTAAAACTGCCATCTAAATTGGGCAATGCAATGAGCATATAGTTGCCACGCGGCCATATATGCAGGCAGTTTTTTGCTAAACGAAAATCTCCATTTTCGGCTGCGGGTATGGTAAGTTCCTTGTATCCATGGGCCAAATACTGCTGCGAATAATTGAATCGGTCGAGAAACTGCATGCGCGCTCGCACTGCCGAAAACGCACCATCTGTGCCATAGATGCGGTCCGCAACAATGGTTTGTTCTGTGGAAGAAGCATCATCGGTAAACGAACATGTGGCGGTATCTAAATCTACAGCTGTGCAGCGCTGGTTAAAATGCAGCGACACGTTGGGAAGGCTTTCTGCAAGCGACATCAATTTGCGGTTGAGCTCGCCCCGAGACACCGAATAAATGCACTGATTTTCTTTTCCGTAGGGTTGAAAATTGGTGTTTCCCTGCTCATCATGTACCATACGGCCATACATGGGGATGGAAATGTCCAAAATATCTTGCTCGATGCCTACACCTCGCAAGCCTTTCAAACCTCTATCAGATAGCGCAAGATTTATACTTTTTCCTGCCGAAATAGTGGCCTTGCGCATGTCGGGTCTGCGCTCAAACACCTGCACTTGGGCTCCACGCTTGGCTAAATAAATGGCCAATAACGAACCTACCAATCCTGCGCCTACAACTGTATTTTTTTCCATTGTTTCTGTTCTAAAAGGGGAGCGGCCAAGGTAGGGATTCGGAACAGTGCAGATAACTGACCGCCATCATTTCGACCCCATTTCAATTCCCTACTTTCGGCCAATCGCACAAAAGCACTGCACTATGGATAAGGAAATAGAAGGAAAAATTGCCAAGCTGGAAGAAAAGTATGCTTCCATGGGTCAAGATATGAATGCCTACCTTGATGGGTTACTCCTGTCCAATTATCTGCCTTATTGGGAATATACGAATGTAGATACCCTGCTTACGCTACAAAAGCCACGCACCGATTTTCCTGATGAGGTTATCTTTATTATGTACCATCAAATCACGGAATTGTATTTCCGATTGATTTTGCACGAAATGGAGCAAATAGCTGGCAACGGCAAAAACGTGTTGCCCAACGGTCATGACATGGGCTGGAACGAAAGATTGACTGGAGCATTTCTGTTGGAGCGATTGAAACGCATCAACATGTATTTCGAAGCACTTACCCAAAGCTATGGCGTGATGGAACACGGTATGGACAAAGAGCAGTTTCTTCGATTTAGAATGGCACTTTTGCCCGCTAGTGGGTTTCAAAGTGCGCAGTATCGCAAAATTGAATTGTGCGCCACATCGCTCAAAAACTTGGTACACAAAGACCATCGCGCCAAGTTTGCAACCACCCAAGACAACGAAGAAGGCATCCGCGCCATGTTTGAGCACATCTACTGGAAAGCAGGTGCTACCGAACTGGAAACAGGTCAAAAAACACTGACCCTCAAGCAATTTGAGCGAAAGTATGGCGAAGAATTGATACACCTAGCGCTCGAATATCGCGACAAGAACATTTGGGCTAAGTACCAAGGTTTGGATAAAGAAGAGCGAGTTAATCCTGAACTGTTGGCCCAAATGAAATTGTTGGATGCCAATGTGAATGTGAACTGGCCATTGCAGCACTACCGCACTGCTGCGCGCTATTTGCTGCGCGAAAAAGATGAAGTGGCTGCCACTGGAGGCACCAACTGGCAGCAATATCTTCCTCCACGCTTTATGAAACGCATATTTTTTCCCGAACTTTGGACGGAGAAAGAGAAAGAGGAATGGGGCAAAAGTTGGCTCATTTCGCAACTTAACGAATCGAAGAATTCATAATACACAAGCATAGGGCAGTAGCGCTCATTCACAAACTAAAAAAGCAAGCGCAAGGGGAACGGGTATGGGAGGTTTAAAATGGGGTGCATGTGTGGTGGCAATAGGAATTCTTTTTTATGGCTGTGCCGACAAAAATGATTGCGAAGGAATTGTAGAGCACGAACTTTCTACCATCGAGTATGGGTTTGTAACCGATTCGTTCATTGTGGTGCGCGATGAAATTCAACGGCATCAGAACCTTTCTTCGTTGCTCAATCAGTATCAAGTTCCCGCAGAAACCATTGGAAAACTGTCCAAGGTGTCGAAAGAAGTTTTCGATTTGCGGAAGCTAACGGCAGGCAATCCCTACACCATTTTTTGCTCGAAAAACGAAAAAGGTCTTGCCCAATGTTTTGTGTATGAGATAAACCCAGTGGATTACGTGGTGTTCGATTTCCGCGATTCACTCAACATTTACAGGGCTTCCAAACCGATGGAAACCAAAATTCGCCATATAAAAGGCGAAATTTATGGCTCGGTGTACGAAACCCTAGCAGAACTGAATGCAGAGCCTGAGCTGGCAGTTTCGCTATCTGAAATTTATGCGTGGACTATTGACTTCTATCGCATCCAAAAAGGCGATGTGTTCGAGGTGCTTTATGAAGAGTTTATTGTAGAAGGCCATTCTATTGGCATAGGGCAAATTTTTGTGAGTCGATTCTTTCACAATGGCAAAAATGTGGAAGCCTATTTTTTTGATGGCCCGAACGAAAAAGGGTTCTTTGATGCAGATGGCAACACCCTGAAAAAGGCGTTTCTGCAAGCTCCAGTGAAGTTCTCACGCATCAGCTCAGGCTATTCCACAAGTAGATTGCACCCTGTGTTAAAAACGTTGCGACCCCATTTTGGCACCGACTATGCGGCACCAACTGGCACACCTATTATGGCTGTAGGCGATGGTGTGATTAGCGAGGCGCGCTACACCGCTGGCAATGGCAACTATGTAAAAATGCGCCATAGCAAAACATATGAAACGCAATACCTCCACATGTCTAAAATTGGTAATGGCATTAGGCCAGGCAAGCACGTAAGGCAAGGCGATATTATTGGCTATGTGGGCAGCACAGGGCTTGCTACTGGGCCGCATGTGTGCTTCCGGTTTTGGAAAAATGGCAAGCAAGTAGACCATCGTAAGCTAGATTTGCCCAATACCAGTCCGGTATCCGAAAAGAACCGAGCGTTGTTTGAAGCACGAAAAAAAGAACTCGATGTCTTGCTGAAAGCGCAAGCTGTGACCACTGCGATTTAACACTTACACGTGTTTTTGCAAAAGAATATTCTATTCGGTAAGAAAATCCTACTTTTGGCTTAAGAATTAAACACTCCAACCATGAAAAAACACATTTTCACCATTGCAATTATTGCCGCTTCAGCGTCTTTTGCAAGCGCTCAGACTACCACAACCAACAAAACTGAAGCTAAAGTTGCTAAAGTAGATGGAAGCTCCGCTAGACCTGTGGCAGCTCCTGCAGATGCCAACTATCCCAATGCTGGAAGTTGGATCTACAATGATGCACGTACACCGCGTTTTCCCTTAAGCAAGAATGAACAGGAAAACCATGACAACTATGCAAAAGCAAAAGCTGTTTGGATTGAAAATAATCCTGAGGAATACAAAAAAATGAATCAGCACCCTGCGCCATCAGCCACACAAGAGAAAGAGCGTCAAAAGAAATAAGTTTATACGATTAAACATATTAGCGGGTAAGGGAGTATCTCTCTTACCCGCTTTTTGTTGTTGTAAACTCCTACCTTTTAACTACGATAAATTTTAAATAATTGATTACTTTGCCCCCTATTAATTAACTAAACTAAAACAACATGAAAACACTTAGACGTATTATGGCCGTTGGCTTACTGCTAGGTTCCTATCACGTAGGAATTGCGCAAAGCAACTCTGTGCCAAAATTTGCTTCTGATGCAGAAAAAGCTGCTTGGAAGGCTGCCAACCCAAATCATCCTATGCTGGTAAAACAAGAAGTGAAGGCTTCTGCTACAACTCGTGTTGCTCCTGCTGCAGCTGTAGGGAAAAGCAAAGCTAATGAGACCAAACAGGCGGAGGTAGGTACGCAAAACCAACCTGTTCGCTCTACCGCCACACGTGTTGATGGTAATAACAGCAAAACCAAAACGGTTGCTCCAGTTCGCGCTGTAAATGCAAATTTGGCCGCCAAAAGGCTTCCTGCCAACTACGAGAATACGAACAAAGAAGCTTCGAAAACAACTAAATAACCCGAAAGACTTTACGATATGAAAACACTTTACTCTAAATCAAATGCACTTTGGAGTTGTTGCTTAGTTGCAATGGCTATGCTTTGTGCAGTGCCAACTATGGCGCAAACTACGTTTCCTTTTACTGCTTCTCCTGCACTCATTGTTCCAGACGCTGCCTATAATGGCTCGCTTGCATCTATGGGTGCTAGCAATATTGCGGTTACAGGTGTTACAGGATCCTCGGTTATCAATATCGAAGTGGATGTGAATTTGAACCACACGTGGGTAGGTGACCTCATCATGAAATTACAATCACCTGATGGTAGTCTACTTACCTTGGTTTCTCGTCCAGGATCTGCGGAAACTGTTGATGATGGAACAACAGGAACCATTGGCACTAATTCCGATTGGTTAGGCTCTACATTAACCTTTACCGATTTGGGAACCACAGACGCAGAGTTGCTAAACACACCGTTCACTGGAACCTATTTTCCAAATCCAGGTGCTTCAACATCTCCAACACAAACTTTTGCAAGCTTGTTTGGCGGAAGTATGAATGGTAACTGGACTTTATATGTTGGTGATAGAGCTGCAGATGATATTGGCACCCTAAACAGCTGGGCTATTCGTATAACTACAATTAACCCCGCTATCACTGTTTTCAAAACAGTAGCGGTTGAAGATGGTAATCTAGATTGCTCTGATGATGCCGAACCATTATTGTCTGCCTCCACTCTTTCCGTTGGTTCCGCAACGTATGTGTGTTATTTCTATACCGCTTTTAATGATGGCGATGTAGCCCTTGGCTTGCATGACATAAGCGATGATGTTCTAGGCAATGTGGCCACAGGTGTTGTTTTTGATTTGCTTCCGACCGAAGGCGTATATGTGTCATACGGCCCTATTTTAGTTGACGCTACTGTAACCAATGTGGGAACTTGGACTGCTTACAACGCAGGCCCTGTGGATGTTGCAACTAATACTGCCAGCGCTACGGTAACGTTTACTGGTCCGCCAAATGTTATTTGCGAAGATGCGGTTAGTGTGTCTTGCGGTAGCGTAACAGCTGGTACAACCATTGGATCAACAGAAGATATATTGGCCTTGCCTACTTATAATGGCGGTTCTAAAGGTGCTGGGGTGTGGTATACCTTTACTGGAAATGGACAAGACGTTACCTTCTCTACGTGTACCAACACAGACTTTGACTCAGAGATAAACGTGTATACTGGAGAATGCTTAGACATTTTTCTTGTAGATGGCAATGACGATGGTTGTGGAGTGGGCTCTTCGGTAACAGTACCAACTGTTTTTGGTGAATCTTATTTCATATACGTAAGTGATTATATCACAGGTGGAATAGGTGGCAACTTTGAACTAACGGTAGCATGCGCTCCTCCTGTTGTGGGCTGCAATAACGCAACTGCTGACGGTCAATTTCCAGGTTCTTCGATAACTCCTGATGCTGGTGGTGCAGTTACTACAATTGCCACCAATCAATATGCAGGTTCGGAATATTCTGTAATCACAAGCATACAGTCGGGTAGCGATTATGAGTTTACCCATGCCAACGGAGCTTACATTACTGTTCGCCAAGGTGCGGTAACTGGTCCAATCGTAGGTGCAGGATATTCCCCATTAACCATCACAGCTGGGTCCGCTGCAGATTTGTATGTGCATTGGACGCTTGATGATTTATGTACTGTTGATGGCAGTGGACTTTATTTGACAACCGTACAGCTAATCGTTGTCCCACCATGCGATGCCGATGCTGGTACGCTTGTGGCAAATGCTAGCGAAGTGTGTTTGGTTGGTGGATCTGCAACTATATCTGCTACGGTGGGCAATGCTCCAGTTGTACCAGCTGGATATTCGGTTGCTTATGTGCTTACTCAAGGTACAGGTTTAGATATAGTTAGCCTTAGCCCTACTCCTCCTGCAAGCTTTACAGTAAGTGCTGGAGGTTCCTACACTATTCACACAATCGTATATAATCCTGCCGACCAAGCTGCATTGCTTGCTTCTACTACAGCGTATCAAGCAGATGCTTTGCTTATTCAGGGCGGAGGTTCTCTTTGTGGATCACTTGACATGATTGGCGCACCTGTTCAAGTTGGTGACTGCGATTGCAACGGGGATGTAAATGGTACTGCTTTCCTTGACGATTGTGAAGAATGCGTAGGTGGCCAAACAGGTTTGGTTGCTTGTGTAGCCGACTGTAATGGTGATTTTGGCGGAACAGCCATCACAGATGAGTGCGACAATTGCGTTGGCGGAAATACTGGTCTTACAGCATGTGTGCAAGACTGCGAAGGCAATTGGGGTGGTCCAGCTTTCGTTGACAATTGTTCAGATTGCGTAGGCGGAGGCACTGGTCTTGTTGCTTGCGTAGCCGATTGCAATGGCGACTTTGGCGGAACAGCTGCAATTGATGAATGTAGCGTTTGTGCTGGTGGAAATACAGGAATCGAACCCTGCGTTCCAGTTGGTGTTAATAATGCTGACGCGCTTGCCAATGCACTTCAAGTGTTCCCTAACCCAAGCAATGGTCAGTTCGTTGTAGAATTGAACGGAGTAGATGGCAAAGCCACCATGAACATCGTTGATATGATGGGTCGCAATGTCTATACCCAAGCCATCGTCTTGAATGGAACATTCCGCAAGACTATTGATTTAAATGTTGCCAAAGGAACTTACGTGATGCAAGTGGTGACCATAAATGGTATTGCTACACGCAAGGTAGAAGTGAACTAAAAGTCACTGAGATTTAATGAAAGAGCCTCATCCCTTTCTTGGGATGAGGCTCTTTTTTTGTTTTCAGAAAGTTCAAATCTCGATAAACTGACAAAAATCATACTAATAAGGTGAAAATAGGCACTCAATGTTCTGTGTTAATTTCTTTGTATTCTCTTCCTTTGTTTTTCAATTTTAATTTAAAAACATGAAAAAACTTAGACAATTTGTTGCCGTTGGTTTGTTGCTTGGATTCTACAACGCTGGGTTCGCGCAAAACAGTGCTGCTCCAAGCTTCCGCACCGAAGCTGAAAAAGTTGCTTGGAAAGCCACACAACCAAAAGAAGTGAAAGTTGGAAAGCGTGCTGCTAACCCAACGCCATTTCAAAACTTGGAGCGTTACAGCTCTGAAGCTGCCAAAATTGAAGCTTTGGGTTTAACTAATTTGAATGGCATCAACCCCTCAGCTTTTGGTATTTTACCTCCACCAGACAATGATGATTGTGCAAATGCACAAATGCTTTTTTGTGGCGATGTGATTACAGGCACAACTTTAGGTGCTGCAGAAGAGGTTGTACCCACATTTAACGGATTTACAACTGGGGCAGGCGTTTGGTATTATTTTATAGGTACGGGTCTTAACGTGACGTTCTCGAATTGTAGCGCAAACACCGATCCTAATTTTGATAGTGAGATAAATGTTTTCACGGGGTCTTGTGGGGTCTTCTCCGTGGTGGATGGAAATGATGATGATGCAAATTGTAATCAAGGGTTACAATCTACAGTTACTATCGCTACTACTCAAAACGAAATGTATTATGTGTATGTAAGTGATTTCATAGAAGGCGGTTTTGGAGGTTATTTCGAACTTTCAGTGTCATGCGAAAGTTCCACAAATGCTCTTTGTGCAAACGCTATACCGCTTAGCTGTGGCTCGGTGTTTTCCGGAAATACATTTGGTGCTTCTCAAGAAGCAATTCCTACATCTAATGGGTTTTCTACTGGAGCTGGAGTGTGGTACACATTTATTGGTACTGGAGGCAATGTTGATTTCTCTACGTGCAGTGGAATTACCGATTTCGATAGCGAGATAAATGTGCTTAGAGGTTCTTGCGGCTCGTGGACTAATGTCGGTGGCAACGATGATGACTTTTCGTGCGTTTCAGATGGGAGTTTTTCCACAGCTACTGTGGCAACCACTTTTGGTGAATTATATTACGTGTATGTAAGCGATTGGAATTTAGACGGAAATGGCGGAAACTTTGAGATTAGTGCCACTTGTTCTGCCCCGCAAAACGACCTATGTGGAAATGCCACTCCAATTAGCTGTGGCGATTATGTAGAAGGCTCTACTGAACTTGCCGAGGTTGATATCGCTTCGGATTGCGCTGGCAGTGGATTTTCCTATGCAGCGGATGTGTGGTACACCATTGTTGGCAATGGTCAAGATATTACAGCAAGTCTTTGTTTATCGCTCTACGATACCAAAATTGATATCTACGAGGGTGGATGTGGGATTTTAAGTTGTGTAGTAACGGATGACGATTTTTGTGCACCAGGCAGTCAAGTTACATGGACGTCAACACAAGGAACAGAATACCTAATTCGTGTGCATGGGTATGGTGGTGAGGTAGGCCAGTATGGGCTTGGTGTAACCTGCGTTTGTGGTGCATACGCAGGAACATTAATCGCTACTAACTCCATGGAAACCTTAGATAATGGCACTGCTACTATTTCTGCAGTAGAAAATGATGCGCCTATTGTTCCAGCTGGATATTCAGTGGCTTATGTGCTCACTTCTGGCCCTGGTCTTGTAATTGTAGACCTTGCTGGCACACCTAGCTTCACTGTAACCGCGGCAGGTGATTATACCATCCATACATTGGTGTATAACTCAGCAGATCAGGCAACCCTTTTGGCGGCTACTACAGGTATTGAAGTAAATGCATTGCTTATTCAAGGTGGTGGCTCTATTTGCGGTTCCCTTGATGTTACAGGAGCTCCTATTACTGTGGAGGATGTGGCTGTTGGCATTTCTTCTGCCTTAAATCGCAATCTAAGTATATATCCAAACCCTAGCACGGGCCAGTTTGTGGTGCAATTGAAAGGAGAGGGAAAAGCCACCCTAAATATTCTGGATATTATGGGTCGTAGAGTGTATACGCAAGCAATGACGCTCAATGGAATGTTCCGTCAAGCCATTAGCCTTGATGTGGCGAAGGGCTCTTATGTGCTTCAAGTAATTACCAGCAATGGTATTGCTACACGCAAAGTGGAACTGAACTAAAATTCAAACGTTTTATGACGAACCCCGTTCTGCCACAAGCAGGGCGGGGTTCTTTTTTTCTGCTATATCAAACCATTTCAATGCAATGAATTCACCTTACGCTTTCTGTACCTTTGCACCTTAGTGAATCCCCCCAATGAGTGATGCCATAAAACACGAGTGCGGTATAGCCCTTGTTCGCCTGCTGAAACCGCTTCAATTTTACAAAGACAAGTACGGCACAAGCTTCTATGGACTAAATAAGATGTATCTCCTCATGGAGAAACAGCACAACCGCGGTCAGGATGGAGCCGGGTTGGCAAACATTAAGTTAGACATTGGCCCAGGTCATCGTTACATAAGCCGCAGACGCTCCAATTCATCCACAGCAATCAAGGATATTTTTGGGGCAATTAACGAACGTTTCGAGGCCGAATTCAAAAACAATCCAGAGCATATCCAAGACCCAGAGTGGCTTAAATGGAATCTGCCATTTACTGGGGAATTGTTTTTAGGGCACCTCCGCTACGGCACATTTGGTAGCAACAGTATCGAAAATTGCCATCCGTTTCTTCGTCAGAATAACTGGAAAACACGGAATTTGGTGTTGGCGGGCAATTTCAACATGACCAATGTGGATGAGCTTTTTCAGCAGTTGGTCGATTTAGGTCAACATCCAAAAGAGAAAACTGACACAGTAACAGTTCTAGAACGAATCGGCCATTTTCTAGATGAAGAAAACGACCGTATTTACTACAGCCACAGAAACGAAGTAGGCGGTAAGAAAGAAATGAGTCCCATTATTGAAGACAAGCTCGATGTGCCTCGCATATTGCGCGAATCGGCCAAGAAATGGGATGGTGGTTACGTGATGGCTGGAATGATTGGCCATGGCGATGCCTTTGTGATGCGCGATCCAGCAGCCATTCGCCCTGGCTATTGGTATCAAGACGATGAGGTAGTGGTAGTGGCTAGCGAGCGCCCAGCAATTCAAACCGCTTTCAATGTGAAGTGGGATCAAGTGCAGGAATTGAAACCCGCACACGCACTTATCATCAAGAAAAACGGAACTGTTTCGGAAGAGAAATTTATTGACGAGTTGCCACGTAAATCGTGCTCTTTCGAGCGTATATATTTCTCTCGAGGAAGCGACAGAGATATTTACACCGAGCGCAAAGAATTGGGACGTGTGTTGGTACCACGTGTGCTCGAAGCGGTGAACCATGATTTGGAAAACACCGTTTTTTCCTACATTCCCAATACTGCCGAAACTGCCTTTTACGGCATGGTGAAAGGTTTGGAAGATTACGTCAACACCTTAAAAACCGATCTTATTCTCAATGGTAAGCGCTCGCTCGATGCCGCGCAGGTCACTAAGATTCTGAACATGCGCGCGCGGGTCGAGAAACTGGCAATCAAGGACGCCAAACTGCGCACATTTATTACAGACGACATTCATCGTGACGACCTCGTGTCGCATGTCTATGATGTAACCTACGGTGCCGTTAAGCGAGGAATAGATAGCATCGTCCTTATTGACGATAGCATTGTGCGTGGTACCACTTTGAAGCAAAGTATCCTACGCATTATGGACCGACTTGGCCCCAAGAAAATCGTAATCGTATCTAGCGCTCCGCAAATTCGCTACCCGGATTGTTATGGCATTGACATGGCCAAACTAGGCGATTTCATGGTGTTTCGCGCAGCGGTGGCATTGCTCAAAGAGACTTACCAAGAGAATTTGTTGGACGAAGTGCTCGAAAAAGCCAAGGCTCAAATGGAGTTGCCCTTGGAAGAATCGGTCAATGTAGTGAAGGAAATTTATCGTCCATTCACAGCCGAGCAACTCTCTGCCAAATCGGCTCAAATAGTGAGCCCCGATGGAATGAAAGCGGAGGTTCAAATCATTTTTCAAGGTATTGAAGGGCTACACGGAGCCTGTCCTAATCATTTGGGCGATTGGTATTTCACAGGCAATTATCCAACTCCTGGTGGCAATCGCGTTGTGAATCGGGCGTTTATCAACTACATGGAAGGCAAGAACGTTCGCGCCTATTAGTCATTTTAATGTGCTTCAAGCGTAAATTAGCGAAATGCACATCGCTTATAAATAGCGTGGATATAACACACGCATACACCTCAAATTACTTTACTATTCGCTATTTGCCGATGCTTTATTCAATAGCTTGGCACTAGCTCCAAAACATTATTATGGGAAGAAAACATCATCAAGGAAAGGGAAAAAAGGCTGCTGCTGTAGGCAAAGAAGCTGGGCTGCGCGAAGTGGCATTTAGCGTGTTTACCAAAAGTCCCGACAAGGCATTTAACTATAAACAAGTGGCTACGCGGCTGGGAATAGAAGGCGCCCAAAACCGCAACGCGCTGCAAAAGGTCATTCATCAATTAAAGATGAGTGGTGATTTGCAAGAGATAAGCCCAGGGCAATATCGCGCCAGACGTATGCCATCGCCACAACTTATTGGCAAGGTGGATTTGAATGCTTCGGGTGCTGCGTTTGTCACTGTCGAAGGCATAGATCGCGATATCTACATCAGTCCGCGCAAGGTGAGGCAAGCCTTACAAGGCGACATAGTGAAAGTGCATGCCTATGCCCGTCAAGGCGGTGGGCGCATCGAGGGCGAGATTGTAGAGATAATCGAACGCGCGAAAGACACCTTTGTCGGTATCATCAAATCGAGCAAAGAATTCGCATTTATGATTCCAGACGACCCCAAGGTGCGGGTCGATTTTTATGTGCCATTGCACGAATTGAAAGGTGCGAAGGATGGCGATAAGGTGATTGTGAAAATGACCGAATGGCAGGAGCGGGCGCACAATCCGATGGGTGTGGTAATTATGGTGCTTGGTCGCCCGGGCGATATGGATGTGGAGATGAATTCCATCCTTGCCGAATTCGATTTCCCACTGTCATTTCCAGCCAATGTAGAAGAGGAAGCCGACCGCATTCCAGAGATTATTTCTGAAGATGAAATTGCCAAACGCAGAGATATGCGCACGGTGCCTACGTTGACCATCGACCCCGAGGATGCCCAAGATTTTGACGATGCCATTTCTATCCAAAAACTGGAGAACGGCAATTGGGAAATAGGCATTCACATTGCCGATGTGTCGCATTATGTGCGGCCCGACACCGCCTTAGACAAAGAAGCCATCAGTCGCGCCACCTCCATTTATCTGGTTGATAGATGTATTCCCATGTTGCCCGAAAAGCTATCGAATAAAGTATGTTCGTTGCGGCCTAACGAAGAGAAACTGGTGTTTTCCGCCATTTTCGAAATGGACGAAAACGCCCACGTGATTAACGATTGGTTTGGCCGTTGCGTCATCAATTCAGACCAACGCTTCACCTACGACCAAGCCCAAAGCATCATTGAGGGAAACGATGGGCCAATGAAAAGCGAAGTGCTCTCGCTCCATACCTTGGCGTTGGCTTTGCGCGCAGAACGATTTAAGAATGGCGCTATTGCATTTGAAAAAGAGGAAGTGAAGTTTAGATTGGATTCCAAAGGCAATCCTATCGAGCTTTTCATAAAACAATACAAAGACAGCAACAAGCTTATTGAAGAATTCATGTTGCTTGCCAACAAGCGCGTGGCCGAGTTTGTAGGCAAACCACGCCAAGGCGCCATGCCCAAAACCTTTGTGTATCGCATACACGACAGCCCATCGCAAGAACGCTTGGAAACCCTTGTTACCATTGCAGCGCAGTTAGACTACAAGGTGCAGCTTGGCCCGCGCAAAATCCTTACCGATTCGCTCAATAAATTGCTAAGCGACATCAAAGGCAAAGGCGAAGAAAACATGCTGAGCACCCTCGCCATTCGCTGCATGGCCAAGGCCGAATACAGCACCGCCAACATTGGCCATTTCGGGCTGGGATTTAGCCACTACACCCATTTCACCTCGCCCATACGCAGGTATCCCGATGTGATGGCCCATCGCCTGTTGCAGCGCTATTTGGATGGCGGCACTTCGGCCAACGACAAAGACTACAAGGATTGGTGCATTCATAGTTCGGAGATGGAGAAAAAGGCTTCTGATGCCGAACGGGCTAGCATAAAATACATGCAGGCCAAATACATGAAAGACAAAATAGGCCAAGAGTTTGCAGGGCTTATTTCGGGCGTCACCGAATGGGGCATTTTTGTAGAGATAAAGGAGAACAAATGCGAAGGCATGATTCGCCTCCGCGACCTATCGGACGATTTCTACAGCTTTGACGAGGACACGATGACCGTAACTGGTTCCTCCACGGGCAACGAATACCGCTTGGGTGATGAGGTGCGCGTGCGGGTAAAGGACGTTTCAGTGGAGAAGAGGCAGATAGACTTGGTGATGTTGAGTTGAGGGCTCAGCTCCTTTGAGCAAAGAACTCCGCCAACCTTTGGGAGGTTGGTGGGGCTTCATACAATTGAAAACAGATAGAATCAGTTCTTCACCAACTTCTGGGTGACCGTGCCTTGGGCGGTTTGCAATTGAAGCGTATATATGCCGTTGGCATGGCTCTCCAGGTCGATAGTGTGCGTGGTGCTGCACGTGGCGATGAACTGCTTTGTATGTACCACACAGCCCGTGATGTCCGTGACGGTGAGGTGGATGGTGCCCGAAACCTCGCCCGGTGCAAGGGTGAAGAGACCGCTGGTGGGGTTGGGGAACATAGAGAACTCTGAAGGGGCAATGTTACCCATCCCCACACCCTCAATTCCGTGCAGGCGGGCAATGCGGTATCTTGCTGTTCCGGCATACGAGGTGAAATTTCCACCGATTATGATTCCCCCATTAGGCTGTATAGCGGTTGTAAGGATATACCCGTCTGCTCCTGTTCCAATTGCGAAGGAACCGTCAAGGCTGCCATCCGAATTCAGACGGGTTAAGTTATTCTGCGGGATTCCATTATAGGAATTGAACCATCCACCGATGACTACCTTTCCATCTGGCTGTATGGCGATTGTATGGACAACAGTGTTTGTTCCTATTCCCACATTGAAGGAATCGTCAAGGGTGCCCTCCGTATTCAGGCGGGCAATATGATTGCTTGCTGTTCCGTCATAGGAAAAGAAGTCGCCACCAATTATGATTTTCCCATCGGGCTGTATAGCAATTGTCTGGACCATGTTGTTGGCTCCCGTTCCCACCGTGAAGGAATCGTCACGGGTGCCATCTGCATTCAGACGGGTCAAATGTTTCTGCGGGATTCCATTGTAGGTATTGAACCAGCCACCTATGATAATCTTTCCATCGGGCTGCCTAACGGTTGTCTGGACCCTATTGTCAGCTCCTGTCCCCACGGTGAAAGAATCGTCCATTGTGCCGTCCGCATTGAGACGGGCAATGCGGTTGATTGCTGTTCCATTATAGGAATTGAACTCACCACCTATAATAATTTTCCCATCAGGTTGTAAAGCGGTTGAAAGGACTTCACCGTTTGCTCCCGTTCCAACAGTGAAGGATTCGTCAAGGGTGCCGTCTGCATTCAGGCGGGCAATGCATTTTATGGTTGTTCCATCAAAGGAATTGAATTGACCTCCAATGATGATTTTCCCATCAGGTTGAATAGCGGTTGTTCGGACAACAGAACCTGGTCCCGTTCCTACAGTACTTGCCCCATTCCCCACGGTGAAGGAACCATCCAACGTGCCATCTGAATTCAGACGGGCAATTCGATTGATTGCTGTTCCAGCATAGGAAGTGAAATTACCCCCGATAATGATCTTTCCATCGGTCTGAATGGCGGTTGTATACACACGACCATCCGCACCCATTCCAGTAGCGAAGTAGAGGTCGAGACTGCCGGGGTTTTGCGCATGAGCAGTGATGCTTAGAACTATAAGGGCGAGACATAAATTTTTCATTATTCTATGACTTTGATGAACCGAATATATTGTCCGTGAAGAATATGCTTAAACTGTTCATGGCTTTTCGGTAACTGCCATTTCTCTAGATCCTTTCAAGTTCCACGCCCGTCCGAAAGTTACCAAATTTCACTCTTCTTAAAACTCACACCCCCTTCCTACAACTTTTTCCCAAAGTAACCCTGACGGGTTTACCGACCTCTGCGGAATTCCTATTCCATTGTTAGGGGAATAAACACGAGGAGGCAAAAACCTTGGTATCTTTCCAGATTAACTTTGGAGCTGATATATCAGTATTATCTTTTAATTGGGGTTCCACAAAAGTCCTTGTTCATTTCCAGAATTCTATTCGTTAAAGAGATAACTATTTCCGTAAGGGAGACAAAGTAAAACCATCATGAGCTATTATATTACCATATGGAGATGATACTTTCCCAATAGGGGATTATAATATTACATGATGATATAATATTTTTACAAAAGAGAATACAATATTCCCATAAAGAGATATAAATGTTATATAGGGAGATAAATATTTACCAAATGTGTAAGTGTCATCTCCTAATAGTAAATTAGTAGCGTAGTTTGGTATATTTACAGCGTAGTGCATACTATGGGCTACGAAAAGAAAAAAGCCCTCAAGTCAGGAGGATAGCAGGTTAAATAAGCATGCAAAGAACTCAGAACAATGGCAAAAGGAGTTAAAAGGCTGTTCAAATTGACGGACGAAGCGCTGTTGGAGCGCGCATACCTTTTTCATGATGCCGTAGAGGGCGAACTCGCTGCCTTCACATCGCGGTTTCCGTGGTTGGATGCCGCTTGGCTCAATGCCTACAAGGACGAAATTGATGGCGCAAAAGCTTTTCCGACAGATAAAAGCGTAACCCTGAGCCTGAAAGTGCTGACCAGTGATGTGAACCAAGTGATGCACCAAAGCTATGCTGCCCTACAAACCCTGGGCGGCTATGCGGTATTGGCCTGGCCGACAGACGTGGCGCGCCAACGTGCTTTTGGGCAAAACAATTGGAGGTTGGCACGGAGGAATAGCCTGAAATTGCAGGAAGCACTGGAACTGGCTCATTCCACCGCCACCAGTTTAGAATTCAAGCCTGCCTTGCTTGCCAAAGGGTTTGCACAAGCTGAGATGGATGGACTCATCACGCTTTTTAATCAACTGAAACAGTTCAACAACGGACAGGAAGGCTCCAAATTGGAGCGCACCGTGAGCACGCGCGACCGTATTTCCATGCTCAATGCTATTTGGAAGCACATGCAAAGCATCAACACCTGTGCTTCCATTGTTTGGGCATCAGATGCTTCCCGTAGCGCCCGCTATACCATGTATGCTCAAGGCACTTTAAAGGGAACGAAGACAAACAAGGAGCAGTAATGGGTAGAGCAGGGCATATTGACGTGGTGATGTAGCGTTGATTGGACTTGCGTAAGTGATAATTATTCTGAAATTTGCTAAAAGCATTTATTATGGCCACAGTTGATATTCTTAGAAACAACATCATCAGCAGATTGATGGAAATTGGCAATGAAGATTATTTGGCAGCCATTTATCGCATTATCAATGAAGGAGCGAGCGAAACAGGTCCGGTGAAACTGACCAAAGAGCAACACCTAATGTTGGAAATGAGTGAAGACGACATTAGAGCTGGCCGTCTTATAGCGCAGCACGAATTGGATGCTACAGACTGAATTGGATTCGATTTCTTTGCGATGCTTGATTCAATAACTTTTTAATATAGGACTGGGCATCGTCTGAAACCTCTGATAGCTTCGCATGTCTACTTCAAATCTTTGCGCAATAATTACGCTGTGTTTGAATTTGCTCTTTAGTCAAGGTTCGAATGCGCAAAATGATTTTCGATCATACATCTATGATCAACCGATTGAGTTGCTAAAGGGCTTTACGTTGAGGTACAAAGCGGCAAATGTTCTCCTCAAGAATAGGGATGTGAAGGAACTTCTCCGTTACGATGATAGAGCCTTAGCGGGATTCACTACTGGTCAAACCTTAGACGTAATGGGTGGTATTGTGGGATTTGGTGGTGGTTTCATGGTTGGATGGGCAGTAGGTGGATACTTAGCTGTGCCAAAATCAAATCGCTATGGGCAACGCACAAGCAGTTCCGCTCAAATGGATTGGACGGTTTTGGGAATTGGGGGCGGACTTATTGCAGCCTCAGCTATTTTATCGGCACTTGGTCGCTACGCTAAAATTGATGCTATCGAAACGTATAACAGTAAATTCAAAAGTGCAAGAGTCAATACACAAGCCCCCCAGGTAATTTTTGCAGAGGAAGGTATTGGCATAGGCATTCGATTCTAAAAACAACAGAATTGTTAAACTCCAAGGCGGACAACACCTTCAATCCAAACTTTTCAATTTGTAGTAAAATTCCTTTATGCGCTTTTTAACATTCATCTTTTCCCTCTTCTTCATGACCGCCAACGCCCAACCCAAAGACACCATTCTGTATGTGTACGACCCCATGTGCGGTTGGTGCTATGGCTTCGACCCTGTGATGGAGAAAATCTCAGGGGAATGGGCCGATAAATTTCAATTTCACACCATTAGCGGTGGGATGATTACGGGCGACCGACAAGGCGTTATCGCTCCTCAAATGGCCACCTACATATTGAATACTGTTCCACGATTGGAGCAAATGACGGGTGTAAAATTTGGCGAATCGTTTCTCAAAGCGCTTCGCGATGGTACCTATTATGCTTCGTCTGTCAGGCCATCGCGTGCCATGACGGTTTTCCGTTCCATGCATTCCAACAAGGCAGTTTCGTTTGCCAATGCTATGCAGCGCAAGCTTTTTTTGGAAGGCAAAAGCCTAAATGACGATGCTACCTACCGCGAGCTTTGTGCTGATTTCAATGTAGATTTCGATTCCTTCCTTAAGGAGCTAAACGCCCCACAATCGCTTGCAGCGGCCGAAGAAGATTTTGCGCTTACGTCTCAATTGGGCGTTTCTGGATTCCCGGCCGTTATAGCCGTTCGCAATGGCAAAGCGCAAATGCTCACAAGCGGATATTCGGATGCCGATGCATTGGTGAAGAAACTGGAAGCGTTTCACCGCAACAAGTAGGCGTTCGCTACTAACCCAAACCAACGTGGGTTCCATTACTTTTATCGCATGCAACCCACGCCTCGTTCGCTAGATAAACATCAGTTTCGTGTGGCTATCGTTGTGCCTTGTTTTAACGAAGAAGGCAACATTCGCGAGCTTTATAATCAACTGAATGCTGCGCTGGAGGCGTATCCTCACATAGCATTTCTATTTGTAGACGATGGCAGCACCGACAACACCTGGAATGTGCTAGAACAGTTGGCCGCACAAGATTCGCGCGTTAATCCAATTGCGCTGAGTCGGAATTTTGGGCATCAATTCGCACTAAAAGCAGGATTGGATTACGCCACAGGCGATTGCATCATTAGCCTTGATGCCGATTTGCAACATCCGCCAGAGCTTATTCCAACTTTAATAGATAAATGGCTGTTGGGTTACGAAGTGGTGTACACCATTCGCAAAGAAGACCCTAATTTGCCGTGGCACAAACGCCTGTTTTCGCAATTGTTCTATGCCATTGCCAAGCGCCTGTCTTCGGTAGAAGTGCATCCCGGAGCAGCAGATTTTCGACTGTTGGACAATTCGGTAGTAGAAGTGCTGCGCTCCTGTGGCGAAAACCACTTATTCATAAGAGGAATGGTGAGTTGGGCTGGTTTCAACCAAACCTCGGTTGTCTACGAACCCAATGCTCGATTTGCTGGAAAAACCAATTATTCCTTCCGAAAAATGGTGTCGTTTGCCCTTAGTGGTATCACCTCATTTAGCATTCGTCCATTGCAACTATCCATTTTTCTTGGGCTCTTTATCGCTGCTTTGGCAGGGCTTTATGGCTGTTACGTTATCTTCATTTTTGCTTTCACCGATAGAGCAATTCAGGGTTGGGCCAGCATCACCGCAAGTGTGCTTTTTATTGGAGGCATTCAGCTCATCATGCTGGGCATCATTGGCGAATACCTTGGCAAAACGTTTATGGAAAACAAGAAACGCCCCACCTACATTATTCGCAAACCTAGGCGCTAAGGCTGGGCATACAAGCTCAGTTTTAGGTCGTCTAAGTAAAGAGCTTGGTCGCTGCCTCCCCACACAAAAACCTTGATTCGGTCGTCAGGAAGTAGCGGGAATGGTGGAGCAATTACCCACATACATTCCGACCAAATTTCTACTCCAAGATACTGATGACGCACATCGGCAGTGCGCCCCCAAATTGCCTTTCCGTTGCGTTCTACAATAAAATAAACCGCAGCGCTGGCATCAATTGAGGTGGTGAACACCTGCATTTCTACCACTGCCTTTTGCATGCCAGCGGCTTGTTTTTCTGCTAGACTAAAACTGATTCCGGGACTTCCAGGTTGTGTCGCATCAATTCTCCAGCTGTGTGTTCCGCTTTTGTGATGTGTGGTGTCCACCAAGGTTATATCGAAAGGCCAATCTGTAGTCGATTGTTCCAAGTTGTTTGAGATGGAAAACAACGCATCATACGTTCCATCTCGATGAAAAAGACTCAAATACGTGCGGCCTTTCAAAACCTTTTCTTCTCGTGGAAAATGGCGCAGCACCAATTCGCGCGCCACGGCATCCGTGCGAATTCCATCACCTCCCACCGCCACATGATTTACGCCTTTGTGAAATGCGCTGGCCAATGTTTCGCGCAAAGCAATAAGCTGTTTTGGCGTTGGATTTCGCAGGTAGATGGGATGCAATTGAAAGCCTTTTGCTGCTTGTATGCTGTCAAATACGTGAGGCAAATCGAGCGTTAACAGCAATGGAATGGCATCTTTTTCGGCATTCAAGGCCTTGCTCAACGCGCTATAACCGTTATGCCGTTGCTGCATATCCGACTCTTTTGCGCGCCACGAAATAAAAATCGTTCCTCCCATTGCAAGCACAATACCGATGGTTCCAAAAACGGAAACTCGCTTAGAAATATGCAATTCATCGCGAAGCAAAAAGAAGATTACCGCTCCGCAAATGAGGGCGAACATCCCATACGAAATTCCAAAACCCAGCATAACCAACGGATTGCTGAAGTGATACTCAATGCGGTGATTGCCTTTTGGAACGGAAATCGTGGGGAAAATTCCCATCATAGTATGTTGCGTTGGAGTTCCATCTATGTATGCTTGCCATCCCAGAAAATCCGTTTGTTGCAGCACAACGGAGCGCTCGGAATTAGCATTCACAGTAAATGCGACATGTCCGGGTTCAAACCGCTGCATCACGATTGTATCAGAGCTATTTAGCGCAGAACTATCGGAAAAATAGACTACTGGCCGAGCCAAAGCAGCAGCAAACTGCTCAGGCGAATCTTCTCGAAAGTTCTCAAACGCATCCAATCGAAAACTATTGAATCCATCGAAAGAAGCCGATTTGGTGAAAATATTCGTGTTGTGCCAAAGCGGATTTAATGCCCGATTATTATCGGGAAAATCCCCAACAACTTTGCCCAATTCTGGAACGGAAAATCCAGTAGGTGTGACATCGAGCCCAGCTTGAAGTTGAGCTGGAGAGTAGCCAGAACCAACCGTAATGGGAAAATTAAGTTTTACTGCAATGGTCATTTCCAATAAACAAAATGCAAAGAGTATTACGGTGAATGCTCGTATATTGGTTTGAAAAAACCACACTCCACACATAAAAAACATTAACAGCCCAGCTTGAATTACTCCGTGAATGAGCACATGATAGGCGCGAGGAGAGGTGCCAAGACTATCGCGATAATTTTGAAGGAAAATGATGGGTTGAAATTTGGAAACATCATTTGCTACATAATAATAGATGCCTATGCCAAGAATGCATGCCAGCATTACGGCAGATGCGGCCAACACCCGTTTGTAATTGCGCTCTGGTGAAGAAATAATTTCACCTAACTCCGAACTTCCAACAAGAATAAACCCCAGCATGGCGAAGTAGTTAAAGAATGCCGACATGCGAAACATGTCCATGAGTGGCGCCCATTGAAACAAGAATTCGCGCACTG
>Ga0247843_1004439_pt1 | contig 21020 bp, 17 predicted proteins | sample LaCruzMarch2017__FD_192420 | JGI IMG/M metagenome (GOLD analysis project Ga0247843, IMG submission 192420) | Freshwater microbial communities from meromictic Lake La Cruz, Castile-La Mancha, Spain - LaCruzMarch2017_8m | ecosystem: Environmental > Aquatic > Freshwater > Lake | place: Spain...
ACCATAGAGAAGTATACCCCTCGGTGGACGTGCACCAACTTCTCGAAAGGCTGAAGGATTACGTGCATATGATACAATCTCTGACAATTCTTGCATTGACGAATCAATCCCCGCCACGTTTTATCGCATTGTCCATTCCCCATTCATCTAGGAGCAACCATCATAATTTTCTTTTGCTGTCGTCTCCAAGCCGACAACTATCGCAGCTAGCATCGTAGCAGCGATACCAGGATCAAGCGTCCACGAAAAATCTCCTCCCATACCAAGGTGAATACATTACTTATATTATGCCTTCTAACATTGTTCGTGAACGTTGATCCTTCTGTGTGTACAATTTTACTCGTTGGGTTGCCTTTGTCATTGCCCACGACAATTTGTATCAACCAGATCTACCTGAGGTCTCGCCCTCGTTCTGCCATGATGGTCTCGCCCACAGCCAGTCCTACGATGTTGGTCTCGCCCACATTAGAGTTACACCCTGAGGTCTCGCCCTTGCTCTGCCATGATGGTCTCGCCCACAGCCAGTTCTACGATGATGGTCTCGCCCACACCAAGTTATACCTGAGGTCTCGCCCTCGCTCTGCCATGATGGTCTCGCCCACAGCCAGTTCTATGATGATGGTCTCGCCCTCAACCTGGTCTACCATGATGTCCCTGCCCTCGACGGTCTCGCCCTCATTCAGTTATACCCCCTTCAGTTCCTGCGTCACGTCCTTTTACATACCGCCGCCATTGATTCTTCTTATGCTTACTCCAATTTGAAAGTTGCACACTCAAAACATATACCTTATTTGTCTTATTAACTATTTGATACAGAATGACATCCGTGATGCCCAAGTATACCGACCTTTACCCTAAACGTGCGGACATTACAGGATCTCACGAGCAAGCCTTTGGTTTGAACACGAAGGTCACACAAACCATCATCAATGCGATTAAGGCCAATACAGTCGCTGCTATTGGTACAGTGGCCACGGGGAGTGTTTTTTCTTCTATTGCATATCTATCATTAGGTGTCGCAATCAAAGGCGCAACGAGTTTTTCATGGTACATGAAAACAAAACACTAATGAATTGGCACCGCTTCTCCAGTGGTTGGTTACATTCAGCTTGTCCAAATAATAATCAGAGGTACATAATATGGATGGAGGCCACGGCAATGAAAATCTACACTTCCTATCATATGATTCATCTTCTCGAAGATGGAGGGTATAACAAGGGATATTATCATCTAGAGTGCTGACTTTCTTTGATGCGTGTCAAGCATCTGGGGCTAATCCACTACTACTTTGGCCAGGGCGATGTTATCTGACTCGACATATTATACGACTACCAAAATTAGTAGAGATTATGGGAGGTGTTGTAATGATTTGAAACATCCAAAAATTAGTACAAATTGATGCGCAAGGTAACGATGATGGCAATCATAGTAAAGTGAGAGTGATGACAAAATGTGTTTTGAACCTCGCAGTCTGTGCTGGATCGACGACGCTGCTATCGCGATCGGGACGATGGTGGCTACATCAAAGTTAATTCTCGTTTAGATACTAAGGCGACAATAATACATGTAAACTCTCTATACAACTAACTTTAGGTTACGTCCCATTAGGAAAATTTCACTCAATTATAAGACAGTCACTAATTCACTCAGACAGCAAGACAGCAAGACGCAAGACAGCAAGACGCAAGACAGCAAAACATTATATCTAATCAACTCTTGACGACAGCAACACGACCCTACTACCTAATCCCTACATTGCTGACATCCACTAACACTCCGTAAAAAAATTACTTGGATAAGTTTGTTATGAAGGATGCATATGCTGGATCATTTTCAGCACTGACATCACCGAAATCACGGAAGGCCGATTCCATCTTAATGGAGTGGGCCAAGGACTCGGCATGAACCTCGGGAGGATGCACCTTACCACCATTCTCAACATCAAGACCGATTTCAGCCTTGATGTCGTTGACTGATTCGACGAGTGGTTCAAACTCATCAACAATACGCAACATAATATCCTTCTTGTATTGACGACGCTTGAAGCTGGCCTCGGTTTGGGCCCTGCCATCCTTCCTGAACCACCAGTACAAAAACTTGAATGCGAAGAGGAGGACGAAAACACATACAAGTACTCCCAAGGTAACCAAAGCCGCGGAGTCACCAACAAAGAGAGAACTAATTCCCAGAAGCAATAGTGGTAGAGCAACGAAGACCATAAAGATGTATAGGAATGGAAATCCCTTCCACCACCTAGTTGCCTTACCCAACATCTTGCACATTTTAAGAGGGACAGCCCGCATGAATGGAATGGGATACCAAATGATGATGCCAATGACGTTAAAGAACAAGTGTGCTAGGCCGACCTGCAAGGCCGTACTCGTCTCGGCAACCAGGGCAGCAAGAAGAGACGTGACAGTTGTACCAATGTTCGCACCAAGTGTAAGAGGATACATCTGGTCAACAGTGATAATGCCAACTCCGACAATGGGAGTTAGAACGCTTGTGGTAACACTGGAACTCTGTACTGCCATGGTGATACCACAACCAATAATCATCGAGAGGTAGCCATTAACATTTGTTGCTTTCTTGATGACTGCTTCGGATCCGCCGAGAAGCATACTCTTGAGGACAGCAACTAAACCTCCGAGGCAAATTACAAGGAAGATGATACCCATGAGGAGAGCAATACCACCAGACCTGAAAGATATAAGGAAGAACGATGACGACATAAGACTACGTCTGAGAACAAGATATTGCTTTGCACTGATTTTTTGTACGACATTACTCACGTCACATCATCTTGTTGAGTGGCTCCCTCCATGAAGAAAAGGGGGCATTCGCCGCTATGTTTGTCGCATGTGATTAGTCCGACACTCCCATCCTTCGCACACGCCTGGTATGTGTGTTCACCGGCGGGGTCACAAACTGTGGGGTAATAACCTAACTCAGCACAAGTTTGACCATTAACGGCAGTTTCCTTCATAACATTCGAGTTCGATATGATTATTTGTGACAAAATAGGCTCGATAATGACCTTAATCCCTCCACCACCAGAGCCCGCATTCTCCTTTGTTTCAAAGTCCCTGACCATGAAACTTGTCAATTTCGCGAGCATGTGCGTGGCACACTCAAGGGGGAAAAGAATAAGAACTGACAGGAAGTTGAAGCAATCGTGCACCGTGGCACCGGCAAATGCACGTTCGAGGTCGTCTCCGTTACCCATCTGTCCAATTGCGACAATGGTGTTTGTGACAGAGCTGTAATGCAGGCAGTAGATACCAAGATAATATGTTAGATATGATAATAGTGCGAAACCAAGAGTGTTACAGTTCATGACGAATAAAAGAATGAATGTTGTCCAACGACTAGCTACATGATCCGATACAGTAGGACAGACGGTATCACCAGTTGTCAAAAAAAACATGCAACCACTTGGTCCGGTCCAGGTAAGAATCTACTCACGTTCCGATGTTTGCTCCCATGACCATATAGATGGCTGGTTCGACCGGAATAGCTCCGGCACCGACCAAAGATACGATGATCGATGTGGTAGTACTAGACGATTGAAGCATAACAGTTACGAGGATACCCACAATGAGCGACGCGACGGGGTTGGTGTTGCCGAAGAGAGTACCTGCCGAGCAGCCGGTTAAGACCTTGGCACCAACACTGAGGAGTTCGAGGGAGAAGATGAACCAATATAGACAGAAGGCGATGCCTACGAAGTTCAGTAAGATCTTGAACCAACCGGCGGCGTCATGGACACAGCACGATGTGGCGACCTCGCCCCACGTGATCTCCTTCTCCTCCTCGGGCCTGTAAGAAGGAGTGTATATGTATGTGAGTGAGTGAGCGAGTGAGCGTGGATCATGAGGATAGATGGGTCATACATAGTCAGTTGTCACTCCAATCAATGAGGATCGAAGTTGCAAATCGCCATCATCATACATCTATGGGGTACTCACTCGACGGCTTCATCGATAACTTTGGCCGTTTCGGGCGCTTCCTTCGTGCTCATCGCCTTGCTCATCTTGGTGTTGGTTGATGCCGATAAAACTACGGAAGATGTGGATTGATTGATCGATCACCTCGCTCTCGAGAGTGAAATATTATGGGGAACTTTTTGAGGGAGATTGGAATTGGATCTTTGATGGGTAGCAACATCTGCTGGCTTCCGTTCGCGGTTGGCGGGTTACGCCGAAATTTTCATGAGAATCTACGGATTCCAAATCAGTTGCTCTTAGATTTTCAGCGCCAACAAAGTTTTGCACACATAATCTGGTTAACCTGGTAGATGGTATAAAAATATTGATTTGGGACTTGTAGATAGAGATCAGAAACACGTCAGCGCATTATTGCCCCCAGGAAGGTCTTCATTGGAAAAAATGTTGGTTAGTCTAGGTAGATTCAAACCTGAGCCTCCCCAAACAAACGAATCTTATGTTGTAGGGCTGTGAAAGTTCCGTATTTTACCGCTTTCATTTTCTCTTCTCTCCTTTTAGTTTTTGTGTAGCCCTATTTTTGGGCGGGACCGAGAATTGGCTCTATTATGTTCCTCTCCGCCCACGCCAACACAACTATCGCTCTTAATTGGTGGCGTAGTCTTTCCTCTTACTTTCAGTTGTGCAAGTTCTCGAAGGCTATCTACATTCTATTTCGTTATTCCTAGATAGTCACTACATCATAATATCATCATACCACCACCAACAATGTTGTCGTCAGCATTGGTTGGAGTTGGCGGCAACGACGACGGCAGCAATGACAAAGGCAGTTCTTCATTCGCGCTGCCTCCCCGCATCCTCCTCCTGGCATTGTACCTCATGTTCACACTATCCGCATTCTGGATACTCGACTCGATCAAGGAGCCGACGTTGGCATTGCTCGTCCCGGATCGCGATTTGGGGAAACATCAACCGCGTGCCAAAATGGTCAGCTTCGTCGTGGTCGTGCTGCTCGCGTTCGTTATGGAGTTGGTCGTGCGGGATGGTCGACGTCGACGTCGCCGACGGAGGACGATTGATCATGAACAACGACCAAATAATTTACGAGGAGGACGACATCGGACGACACGACGTGATGATGGACGGGCATTGATCGATGAGAGGAATGCGGCGTTGGAAAAATCATGGCAAGATCGTAATTTACCATCATGTATGCAAAGTAATGATGAAGAAGAGGAAGATAATGATGATGGTGGATGGCGTAACATGGGCATTAAACGGCGATGGCACGAGTTGCGACAATGGCATTGGCGATCCACAACAATGAGCGACGACGACGACTATCACGATGATGACGATGGTGACGATACAATAATAGCAGAGACATCTTCATCAACATCATCATCATCATCATTGTCCAAGATATCAATTACTGCGTTCTACTTTGTCGGAGCAATATACATGAAAGCATTCATTGCTGTGGCTCTGATATTGCGGCATTATTATGCTTCCACGAGTCAATTGCCATCATCGTCATCATCATCGTCATCATCGTCATCGTGGTATTATACAGCATTGGGTTATTTATTCTTTGCACTTGTCGAGTCCTACGGCTCCGTATCCATTACACTATTTTGGTCATTTGCCAACTCCCACTTAACACTAGAGGCCGCCGAAAGGTATTATGGTAGTACCGTGGCATTAGCACAGGCAGGTGCTATCGGTGGTAGTACACTCGTGGCCGTACTTGGGAGACGAACAAGTTCGACAATGACGACGACAAATACTCCAATGATGATAGATGAAGCGACGACGACGACGACAGATGATATTGTTGGCTTTGCAACAACATCACATTATGAACGAGTATCAGTGATTGGTACTTATGGTAGTGATACTATTGATAGTGATAGTCTAGAGAGGGGAGGAGGAGGACGGGATGGTAAGAATAGTGATGCAACACCAACATTAATATTCCTAGCATGTGGGTGCATATTTGCTGGAATGGCAATTATGGTTTTGTACGCAAGACTATTTGCTAGACCAATGATGTCACAACAGCAGCAACAACAACAATCGTCATTGAATTATAATAGAATTATGGACCATTCAAACGAAATAAATGTTGTTGAAGTGAATGACAGTAGTGATATTATTAATAAAGGTATAGATAGAGAAGTAGATGATCGACCATTGGTGGTGGATTGCCAGCCACCACCCAAGCATGATGATTATCAAGAAGATGATGGTGAATACAATGTCAATGAAAGAAATAGCTACATCAATAGCAATAGTAGCATCAATAATAGCAGCAGCAGCAGCAGAATCTTCGCTGATCTATTGGGAGGGGTATATATGATCTACCAATACGAATATCTTCAACTAGTACTGGCTGTGTCAGTTCTGTATGAAATTGCACTCACGTGCATGCATTATGAAATGAACTTACTAGGACTAGACCGTTTCGGAGTTGGGGAGGTTGACAATGCCAGTATTTTGGTGGAACATGGGCCATCGAATAACACCGACAACGGAGACGACGACGATGGTGGGATAACGTATATTCAATTTCTGGGATGGTATGGACAAACTGTCAACATACTGTCACTATTCCTATCCTTCTACGCCTTCCCCCGATTGATTCAGAATTATGGATTATCATCAACAATACGTATATTCCCCACAGTACTACTACTCGTGACGATATTTGCATTCATACTATTTCCAAAGAATTTATACTTTCTTTTTATTTCGCTGAGTATATGCAAGGCATTGACATATTCCATACATGATCCAGCCGAGGAGGTATTATATATGCCAACGAGTGATGATGCCAAATTCCGTGCCAAGTTTTGGATTGATGTGGTTGGACAACGTATTGCCAAGGCTATTGGGAGCGCAATTAACAACTATGCTGGTAGTGTTGAGGAGATTGTAAAGTATGGAAGTTTACCAAGTATAGTATCCGCGTTGGCATTATGGCTAGTTTGTTATCAAGTTGGTAATCAATTTGATACTTTAATCAAGAGTGGAGAAGTCATCGGATTGAGCTATAATGATGACGATGATGATGACGGCGAGGTAAAGGAGCAGAGTGATGATATGGAGCTGAGTGAAATTGATCTAGGAGAAAACAACTCATAAAGGGAAAAGGATAATTACCCCAACAGGGGTGCCAAGCGAGAAGTGTAACATCAATTCTAACTAATAAGTCATTCATCTTAAAATATGTAAAGCAGAAATTATCCCACCCCTATTCCATCGTAACTTGTCCTCAATCAACCTTTGGAAGTCAATTTACAACTCCTCTTCTGATTCCTCGTCCAACTCTGAATTTGCTTTCAAGACTTTCTCAAGAGAAGCAATGAGCATCTCCCTAGACCCGTCTACGTCTAAACCTTTGTCATGTACCATTCGCCGTAGCTCACTAATACGCATGGAATTGAAATAACTTGCACTGTTTTTGTCAGCTTTAGCAGCTCCTCCTCTACCGTCCTTTCATCTTGACACGTGCAATGGCTGCCAATACATCACTAACCAACGAACCAGGAGCATCATCAAATCGAACATGTTCAAGAACCACATTGTTATTTTCCAAAATGTAATCCATCGTCGCTTCTTTCAGGAGAGCACAATTCTTCGAATCGGCGTAGATGAGCAGATCTTTAACATTTTTTACGCTGAATATCGTGGTTTGACCAAACTAGCTTCTGCCTCCAGTTTCAGACTGGTAACTCCAAATCGATCAGCTGCATCGATAATTTCCTTGGTGTGCAACATCATATTGTCATTAGAAATTGTCATACCGTAGATGTAGCTCAATAGGAGACGAAAGATATCCGGCGATACATTATCAATTTGAATCGGGTTAGTTCCATTGTCCCCTGCTCCTGATTCACATAGGTCAGCAAGTGTGTTCGAGAATTTTGCTACGATGATACGGTGAGCTGGAAATGTAACTGGTGTAGTTTTGGCTACCTTCTTTACATTGTCCTTTCTCTGACCCCCCCCAACCTCGAATATAATGTCGGAATAATTCTCTCGGAGGAATTCCTCTTGAATCATTTTGGTTAATGGATTCTCGGGGATGAAGGGTGGCAAAACAGATGCTGTAGGTTTGGCCAATCTCATGCGAAACTCAATGATTAAGGTTCCGTTGACCAGAGAGCTCATTAGTGTTGTGCGTTCCGCTAAGTCACTGCCCCAATGATCTTTATCGCCCCCCACAGGAGCAAAATTACGTGGAGTGGCTCCACTTCGTTTGTACGCCACTCGTTTCCCACGGCCATCGTTGACACTGAATCCATAATCTATTTCAATGGCTTTGTTTGACTTATTATATAGGAAGAGGGACGTCATTCCTTCGGCTGCTGCTGTGTCTCCTCCTGGATATATCTGCATACGCCATTGATTCCCCAAGAGCATGAAATCGGGCGAGTCGACAGATTCACCTTCCTCCGCTGCTGACAGGCTCGCGAAGCCATGACAGTGAATTGTATGCGTCACCCAATCTTCGTCATAGCCAGGAGGGGGTGTTCCCATGTGAGTATGGGCTGATGCGGTAGTAGGAGCGTCCATGATGATGATTGTTAAGCAAGCTGGTTGAAGGTAAAGGGTTGATTGAGGGTTAGATAGCGGTTTGCCTGAACACCTCGAACGAGCCGAAGTCGGAATCGACCTGACTGAGCTGATGGCTCTCGATGGTGCTGTTGAAAGAACGAAGGAGAAGAAGCGCAGCCGACGTGACGACGACGATGACGACAGCGCTGATGTCATCGATGTTGATGACGAGTCGTCCTCTTCCTGGCGCACTCCTCGTCGTATTGGCAACAGCATCGACTTCCCGCTAACGAACATCCGAACCCACCTCCTGTGTAAGCTGTGTCGTGGCTACTACCGCGATCCATACACCGTGGCCGACTGCCTACACACGTTCTGCCGCAGCTGTTTGATCATGTTCTTCCGACAGGGCATGCGCAGCTGCCCAACGTGCGCTATCCGGCTGGGTCCCGATCCGTTCCATCACAATCGCGAGGTCATGCCCGATCGGAAATTACAGGAAATTGTACACAAGATATTCCCGTGGATGAAGGCGCAGGAGGAAGAGGAGGAGCGGAACTTTTACTTACGGCGGGGCATTGAGCTCAAGCCAGAATATCAGCAGTCGCAGCAAACGGAAGCCGCTGCTGGGGTGATTGTGGGGACGACCCACAAGAAGAACAAAAGAAACTATGATGCTCGTGGTGATGAGAGTGCTGCCAACACCACAATGTCAATGGTCACGATGAATGATCAAATTGATGTACAGTTAGATCCAGATATCACGCCTCCACATCCATATCAGCAATTGCCACCTCTTCAGAATGCAAGAATCAGTATCTCTGGTAGAGCAAAGATTCATACGCTCAAAAAGTATCTAATTATGAAACTTGGACTGAAAGATACGAGTATCTTAACACTCTCGTCAAAAGTGGTGTCGTCGTCGTCGCCGTCGTCGCCAACAATGATTGAGCTTACATGCAACGGTGATACAATGGACGATGAACTAACTTTAACGTACATACTACGTACGAAATGGTTCACGTCGAATAAAGTTCTAACGTTGAAGTACCGATTATTGCATCAGGCGGAGGAGAAGAAGAAGAAGAAGGGAAAGAAGTAATAGATAAATTAGATTAATTCATACCTATTTCAACCAAGTCACACTAGGAATTCCGATTGACTCCTCCCCAATGCGTGTCACGCTAGGAAATCCTGTTGGATTCCTCTCTAGTGCTGACCAACTCGCTCCCTGCAAATGCAGCAAAGCCAGCACACTTGCCCATACCCAAATAGTATTGATCTTCCATATGATGACTGAGACCCTCCCCGGAGAATATACTCGTTAATAGATTCATCTCACGTTGAGCGAATCCCATCCCACCATCAGCAAAGTTGCCATCTCGTACAGGACATGCCATCGTGTCTGTTTGACCTTCAATCCATAATAGCATGTTACTGCCGCTGTCGTCACCAGCCTCCTCCTCTTTATTCTTCTGTATCAATACAGTTGGACCACAATGATCATAGCCAATATTGCCCAAAACTAATGCATTCACTGTACGTGGGGTACGAGCAACAACGTCTTGATTATTTACTATCCTATATGCCTCATCAATTGCACCATTTGCAATCATACTATTAAACTTATTACAGAATATATCATTCCCCACGCGTGGACTACCAAAGTTGTACATTTTGAGTGCTTTTGGACGAGGAGGAGACAGTGATGACTTTAATGATGATGATCCACCACCACCACCAAGTAATGTCGATGCAATACTATTCCACCATGGCTCAGAGGGCGTTAGCTGGGGTAGTCCACGTCCAGCATCCATCCCATATTCTGCCACATCCATGACAAAGCATGTTGCCAAAGCACCACCTAATGAATGTCCCGTTACTAATAATTCATAATTTGCTAAATTATCACCGGGTACGACAGCAGCCAACACCAATTCCTTCAATCGACGTGATATTGAATTCAAACTATTCCTAAAACCTGTATGAACCTTGGCCGTATTAATATCATCGACTGATTCACCATCCACCCATGCCGATTGAGCAATTGTGGCATCGGTAACAAGATCCTTCGGAGCACATGTACCACGGAAGGATACAAATATAAGTTTACGTTCAAGTGAGCGATATATAGCACATGAACACCCCGTGGTATCATGTGTAACAAAGCAACAGAATTCCAAGTCGGCAGGTGGTATATCCATACTACTACTACTACTGCCCCTATTGCGTTCATTGACATACTTCTCATATAGTTCACCCCATTCCACACCCGGCAGTCCCCCCGAGACTTTATATCGTGGCGTTGTTCGTTGTAAATTAGTATCTAATAATTGTAATTCACTCACACATGGGATGGGAGTATACCGTAAACCCACCTCTACACGTCCACGTACCTCCCCTTCGTACATGTTAGCTAGCATCCCCCCAACAGCTGCACCTACGGGTCCAGCAACCATGGCCCCCGCAGTCATACCCATAATACGTTGTGATCCTTTATCTTTGATTCGTGGTTTACTTGTCATTTTTATAGACGCTTTTGTCGTACTTGATCCCAAGTAGGAATTGTTAATTGCATCCATGACAACATCTTCATTTATTATAGTTTGCTCCACGCCCGTGTTTGGATCAATTTGTACTCTAATGGCATCTTGTAACTTCCCACTCTGTTTTAATATACTAATGACATTTGATTTGAGCATGTCAATATTATTAGTATTAGTATCCTTGCTGCTGGTAACCAATATTTTGGGTAGCAAGTCGACTAGCTTGCCATGTGCACTCCCAATGGAATGCCCGCCGCCTATTATATCTTCATCAAATAATGTAAACACCAGTCGTGCCGTTTGTGGGTCTTGTACGTATAGATAAAAGGGTGATTCATTCTCCCAAACTGCCGTACCTCCCTTTCCCCATGATGATGGGATATGATACGCACCACTACACGTGCCAGTCTTCTCCTTCTTCTTCTTGTTCATACTGCTTGCAGCCTGCTGTTGATTGATATTGCCCCATGCCGTCGATGATCTGCCGACATGTGCACATCCTGCCAAATCTAATACGCCGTTATGAAACATTTCCTTTTCTAGTTTTTGTACATCCTCGGTCCATGCCCCCTCCACGACGCTTACCAATAGAGCGGCATCGACGCCCTTCCCGGTCAGTAGGCTCTCGGCGGCATCATCCTCGTCCGGTAAGTCCGTCGCACGAATGGGCGTCACTTCCACGATCCCACGATACAACGATCGAGTGTACGCGTTCGATACGAATGCCACGTTCAATCCCGACGAGCCGCGTTCCCATCGCGACGACGATGGCGGGGGCTCGACGTATGCGTCGAATGCCAGACCGGCGAGGAAGAGCGCCGTGGACAATGAGAATGGCGACACCCGCGGCGGCGGTGGCTGCTGGCTGTTGGATTTGTTTGTCGCCATTGGTACCATCTCGTCATTGTTGACATTGCTGCCTAAACGGCTGCTGTTACCTCTCCTTCTTGGAATGGAGGACGCACGAATAACTGTTGACTGATGCCCACGTCCACGATGATGCAGCGTCACAGTAGAAGACCTTCTCCCTAGACTCCGTGCATTAGTAGTGAAGGCAGACGACGAAGAAGACGACCAGCGTATTGCATCGCCAAGGCATCCATGATAATAAAGCGTGATGCCTATGGTAACGACGATTGACAACACGGCTCGAGCTCGACGCCGCGGCATTGTTCTCTTGTTTGGTTTGGGACGAAATGCAAATTTCCATTTTTTTTAATTGGATTTCGTGTTTCTTGAAGTCTCTTGAACCATTTTATCCTTATCAAACTCGTCTCCACATTAAGGTTCTGGGGCACCTCAGATGAATCATGGCTTTCGGCCAAAAGTTTCGCAAGTATCATAGAAAGTCCACTATTCGAGATAAGTAGAACCTTAACATCGTCACGGCTTCATCATCATGAATCTTAAATAGGGTCTATATCGAGAATAGATAATGTCACAAAAAACGGCCGTCATATATTAAACTATTAATATCTTGGATAGACGACTATCAGAGCTACCTAATCGCAGTTCTACCCAGGAACTAACTCATCTTAGTAGTGGCGATATTCATGGTCAATGTCCACCGGCCCGAAATTTAGTGGGAAATCCCTCTAATTGTCTACGTAAAGTATGTCCGGTAGACAAAGGGTTAAATACTATTTAAAAATAATTCCAAACAACATTTTTACAGTAGACCTATTTACTCTTTAGACAAAACTTCTTGTATAGACAATACAATCCTAATTTCTTCACCTCATATCACTTCACTTATCTCACATCACTTCAGAGTCACCCACAATTAGGCTTTGTCCACAATGGGTCCTTCAATTTCAACGTCAAAGTCCGTAGTAACCTTGGTACTGGCCTTGGCATCAGCAGGACACGCATAACAACAATTAATATCTGCGCGATCGCAATTGATATACAAGCCATAATCCTCATTGCAATTGCCATAAGTTTGGTCCTCGAAGGAACCACCGCAGCAGGTATAGAACGCCTTACTGCAATCTTCCAAACATTTCACAGCTGGGACGGTTTAAACAGAAGAAGACAAGAAGTGTGTAGAATGTTAGGAGGGAGCACGCCGCATCATCAAACAAAAAGGTGGCGTAACATAATCGTCACATAAGAATAATCACTTCTTGACAACTGACAACTCTTTTCTTACCACCATCGACAACAATGGGAGTCGTCACTGCCATTGCAAGCAAGAGACATGCCGTAGTAACGTTGGAGATAAGCTTCATGGTGAAGGGGAGATGCTGTTGATGAGCGTCGAATCAAAAAAATTATGATATCTTTTTCGGCGTCCTCTCCGAATGACACAGGGCGCCAGATGACGACGTGTCAAGATGACGCGCTGAATCTTCATGGAGAACCCAGCATCACTACCGATTCGAAGTGATGTATAAGTTGCGGAAGACGCAGATACAGAAAGGGGGAGTAGGGCGAAGATTCTTTTCGTTTCTTCCAGACGCTCGGGGCTTCGCCGCTGCAACAGGCCGCGGCATGAGAAGGAATTCGGACGTGAGGACGGGCACTACAAATAATAAACAATGCCATCAGCCGCACATGATGAAGAAGCAGCTAACAAACAAAGAGATTGAAGAAATTGCATATTTACGAACATGTTCGCTTCTTCTTTTAAACAACAACAATTACAACCTCAATCGTGGCAGCAGCCATCTCACTACTAGTAATAACCAACTCACCAATAATCACAATGTCAATATCAAGATGGAGAAAGAGGAGGAGGATGGCAACGACGCAGGTTTTTAGTGCAGCAAGCTGAAAGCAGCAGCCGCCGCAACAACTCGCTCGCGTATGATGGTGATGAAATTGAAATTGGTGTACTGCCACCGAGCCTCGTTTCTCTGTCTGCTAGCTTTTTCATTCAAGAGAATATTCGTAATGACGACGAGTGCGACGGCAATGTTACTAATCAGATGCGAAAACGAGGCAGCGCAGCAGCAGCGAGACAGAAGTATACTTCTTCGACAACGACGACAACGACAGAACATTCAATGCGGTCGCCTTGGAAGCGAGTAGCGATGATAGTCACCACAACATCATCAACAGCAGCAGCAGCAGCAGCAGCAGAGGCAGTTGGCCTATTGGACCACAGGGAGCGCCAATACCTTTGCATTTGTTGTTGTCACCATCGTCGTTAATACTACACAACAACAACAACAACAACAACAACATCAGTAGCAGCAATTACAGTAGCAGCAGCAGCAACAACAACAGCAACAATGAATCAGCTGTTAGTGGACTAGCATCATCATCACAGCAACTCACATCATCATTTGGACATAACCATCGTAATCGTCGTAATCATCGTAATCATCATCAGGATGAGGAGGAACAGAAATTATCATCATCACCATCATTATCACCTTTATCATTGTCCCGACAACGACGGCAGCGTCATTACGTTGATTCAGTATGTGCATTAATTGATTCAATTCAAAGGTTAGTAGACGAAGAAGCAGCAGCCGACATCAACGACGACGACGAGGAGACATTATCTCGTCGTCTCCCCGGGCAGCAGCAGCAGCAGCGAGTACAGATAAAAAAGATACCCACGATAGAGGAATTGGAATCCAAGACACTTTGTCAACTTGTGGAAATTATGTTACACTCTCCCACGATACTAAATATTAATGAAGAGTTGTTAGAGAATGATGACAACAATAGCTGTCGTTATAGTAGTAGTAGTAGTAGTAGTAATCCGCGTCAGATAATTGGGAGGTATTGTTGGGAAAATGAGAATGAAAAAAAAAATCGTGATAATAATAGTAATGACGACAATGTAGTAACTGTCCAAGTTGCCGACAACACCACGGCTAACATTGCAACAACAACAACAATTGCCAATTTGTACATGTTTGCTAATGATAATCAATCCAAATGTCGATATCCAACCATAGAGGTAGCAAAAGGTGCCATTGATGAATTAGGAAAGACCATTATTGTAAACATAAATGGAGGCAATAATTATTGTCGACGTGTATGTCAATATGCATTTAAGAAGAGTGATATTGTATGGATATGTCGGACATGTCAAGTGGATGAAACATGTGTTTTGTGTCATGATTGTTTTAGCCATTCTAATCATGAAGGACATGATGTAGCATTTTATCATGCCAATGCTGGTGGGTGTTGTGATTGTGGTGATGTCGATGCTTGGGATCGATTAGGGTTTTGTAGTAAACATGGCGGACCAGCATATGGTGCAGATGGTGTGTCAGTGGTTGCACCTGTCGGCAAAGCGGATAGTGGTGGATGGCGGATGGAGTGTGGCAGTGAAAGATGCGACGAAAGTAATAATAGTACTACGGCCTCTACAATGGCACAGCCACCGCCAATGACAATGATAGGTAGTGTTGAGCCAGCAGTGCTGGGGTGCGTACGAGCAATTGCTGACTTTCTTGTGCGGACAGTACAGTCTGGTGTACAAGATGGGTACCGACGTGCCAATCCATTGCTATTTGCTTCTGCTGCCGTGGTTGACTCAACGACCGCTTCAACAACATCTTCTACATCAATATCAAAAGGTGCCGCTGACAGCATCATAAGTGGCTACAAACTTCCTCAATCCCTTGACGATGTACATTACGAAGACGCAAGTGATGTCGATAGGTCCATGTCGTCGATGATGATGGCAAGTCGACATTCTTCCATCCCAATTTTTCATGAGGTTCAATTTAATCCGTCAATGGCATCTACATCATCACCGTCCAAAAAGAGTTCATCGAAGAGAGATTTGTGCACAAATAATGCAAATGTTGCTTTTGATGGCAATTGTAATACATTCGACCCAAACGCTGCAGGAACATCCTCCTCCTCGACGTCGCCCCTAAATCATCATCAGGCTGCCAAGAAGGCATGTCGTGGAGATGAAGTATCTCAGGAGCAGTGTCCTGCGCGTGCTCTGGGCGATTTGGGTCGAAAGGAGCATGGTCTGTTTCTGGTGCTTCATAGCGATGATATACACTTCAGTCCGTCAACAAGTAACATTCATCATTCGAAGGTGGTTACTGCCTTGAAAGAATTGTACTCATCACCGGGCGGGGGCAGAAGAGGCATTGATGGAGTGACGATGAATGCTGATCGCGGATTAGAGTCCACAGATGCTTCTTTCAATGGAGGAAGAGGGATAGAAGGAGCAGCAGATACAATAATGGCACTGAATCATCATCAAATAACACGTCAACAACACTTTCCTTCTCGCTTGGTACTACGACCTCTGACGCGTAACTTCCTTTTCCGGGCACCCCACATTGAGGCGATATTTGAACGAATACTAGGCATTGTGAAGAAGCAGGGTGAGCTTATTGTGTGGGGAACCCAAGAAGTGATTGCTGAATGTGGAGACATCACCGCATGTTGCTGGCGAGACGGTGATCCACACTCCTCATCGATAGTCGGAGCCGCTATGCTGAATCGGGCAAGAATCCTTACTGACATTGGCCTGGCATGTAGCATTAAGACACTCAAAGAACTAAGAGACGAACAGCTTGCCACGGAACTCATACAAATCATCGGTTTGGTAGCATTGTCAGCTGATCAATTTTGCGATCAAGTTTCTGTGGGGATTTCAGGAGCACTTACGCCACTGTTACTCAATGATCTTCGACTGCCTTACAAGTTGGCAAAGCAGTGGCATTCTTTACTGTTAACGTTGCTTTCGGTCCCGAGGTTCAAAGCGGCTATGAGTCGTACATACGTTGATTCATATCGAACCGTCACTGCTGAGTATTCTCGAGGGGTTGGCCTGATCGAACAAAGCTTCTACACTCTGTCTGTGCAGTTCCTCAATCGTGTGAGCTATGTCACAGATCTTGTCCGAGAGAGGAATTTGCTGTCCATTCTTTTTCGATGTTTACTCGACACAATGCAAAGTGCGGCGATACCCTCTGAAGGTTCAGCGTCATCGTCCATTGCGTCATTGGACGACTCCTTGATGGACGCAATTCACAATTCAAGCCCTGTCAGAGCACTGGGCAATGCAACTCTTGATCCATCGCATACAGTCCTTTTGCATAGGCGCTATAGTGTGTGCATTAGTGATCTAAAGTGTATTCTGAACGTTCCAGGCATATCGCGGTACTTTGCAGCGTACCCTTTCAACCAAAAAGGAGCCCTTGATGGAATCTCTACACTTGATGATTGGATAGAGACTCTGAGCCTAGCACAACAGATGGATGGAAATATATGGCGGTCAAGTCATGTCGAAACAGAATCTAAAAATTGGGTGGGAGCATTCAATGCTAGCATAAGTTTGAGCAGCCTATTTGAGCGATTGTTGAATTGGGATTCTTCTCCTGACTGTGAAATGCGATATTTGAATGGCATTGAATTGACGCACTACACCATTACAGTTGGTCTTCGCAAGTGGCAACGTACCAATATGCTCTCCCAGCGGCCTACCTCCTCTCCGCTCTCTTCGCTCTACCTAGATTATCATCTAGCTCCCGCATCACTTCCATTTTCAACAGTTGCAGCGGCACACGGATCGCCACTGGCTATGGTTGCTATTCCTCTGCCTCAGACTGCACCATGGAGCTTCCATTTACCTTTACATCGATTTGTGGCAACTTGTATTCGTGATTGCTGTCATCGTACTTCTGATTGCGACGGCATTTCAAAGTTGCTAGGTATGCTTAAAGAGCCAATGGAAGCGGGCGCTACTGTTGCTGGAGAGAACTCAAGTGCATTGTTGGTTCGTGGGTTGATGGAGTACCCCACTATAGTGCTATCACGGGCCGCACAAATACGAGCAGGTCTTTGGAAAAGAAATGGACACGCGATGAATGACCAAGTCTTAAATTATTCGGAGCCACCGTTCTGTCGAGCACTAGCAGATGTCGACTTGCTTCTCATACAATTTGCTCTTATATTTCAAACGCTCATTGCAGGACAGGGATCGTCCAAGCTAGTAAACTTGATGTTACATCGTTTTGGGCTATTTGACTTCCTTGGATTTGGCAAAGCTCCGAATGAGAATGTTGAAAAATATCGAGACGGGGTTAATTCGGGCTTGTATCCATGTGAATTAAACGCAACCGAGAAAGCAGGTAATGAAACTTCGACCGAAATAGTTTTGCCATGGACATATTGTCCAGCTCCGGATGATCCAGCAGCATTTTTTCATCTAGTAGACGAGTTCATGCGCCTCATTTTGATATTGATCACGCAATTGCCGTCACCAACTCCGCACAATAGAAGTGATGAAGTATTAGAAGCTAAAACGCGACTAAGGAGAGAGGTCGTACACCGACTTGCTTCTGGCAACAAATGTCACAGCGAATTGACTGAAGTGGCGCATGTCTTATCCTTTCGAGAGAATGCATTGCTTGGACAAGAGAATCACATGCAGGAACGTGCAAGCGGGGCTGCATTAGAAGAAATTCTCAGTGAAATCGCCGTGAGGAAGCAGAAAAGTGGAGCTCCAGATGAATGGGTGTTGCACGAAGAAGCTTGGAATGAGTACGATCCTGCTTTTTATCATTTAAACAACAGAGATGCTCAATTTTGCTCAGAGAATCGTCCAAAAAAACGGTCTGATCCAGCAACGTTTGCTCCTCGCCCAGCTTTAGCTCATGCATCATTCCAACGGATTCGACGCGACTTAACCGCTGACTCGTGCATTCTAGCGATTGTGTACAGAGTCTTGCATGCATATTTTTACCATGGATGTGTCGATTCGTCATCCTCAAACAACTTCCGTGAAACCCATATGTATAAGAGCAGAGAGAAGAGTGAGATTCTACTGGCTCGCGCGGTGCACTTACTGACCCTTGGAGCGTTCGCTTGGGATGATACAGGATCAGGATCATTGACTGCCAATAATTGGAAAGACATGGGTGGGGGCGATGTCGGCAGTGTTTTTCACGATAAGGAATCTGCTCCGAAATGTTCCGACTGGCTCTTTATGGCGTTTTTCAGAGATCCCGTTGAAGTAATGAACTGTGAATGGTACCAGGGGGAAGGGAATACGCTGTCTTTGCTTAGAATGATAAGGTACGAAACTACGGTAGATTCAGCAGTGCAAACAGGAGCTGCTTGGCTGGTTGAATTGGTGACGAAATGTTATCCTAATGCAGCGACAGAAATGTCGTGCACAGAGTCTAAAGCTGAGCGACAAATGAAAGCTGGAGACCAAGAAAGGAAGAGAAATGCAGCTAAAGAGAAAGCCCTTGCGACCATGAAAGCACAAATGGCTAAATTTGCGGCTAACATGGGTCAAGAATTTGAAGACGACTACTGGATGAGTGATGATGCTAATAGTCGGTCTATGTCAACGGAAGTTAACGATATATACTTGACACTTGTTCAAGGTACATCAAATTCAGAAGACTTCTTGTCCCCAGGGGATCCCATGTTAACTTCATTCATTCCATCGCCAAGCACAACGTTAACTCCACGCATACCTCATACGCCAAAAGATGGGAGTCACTGCTCCACACCAAAGAGCTTACAGCCTGCTTGCATGAGGCTTCTAGAAGAAAGACCTCAATGCATTGTTTGTGGGGCAAACGAGCCAAAGCAAATTGACACTCTAGTAGGAGATACGGAACTGAAACTGCATGCTAATACTTTGATCGAAAAAGATGTGCGATTACAGCACAGTCTTGCATTTTGTTGCTATATTCAAGCTTCTACAGTCGTTTTGGGAATGGATGAGGAGCAAAAGCATGTTGGAGTTCATATATCATTGTGTGGGCATTCTATTCATAAGGGTTGCCTGGATGCTTACCTAAAGACTGTCACGTCAGAACACGAAGATGGAGGTAACCGAAGAGAGTTTAAATGTCCTTTGTGTCAACGGTCAAGCAATTGCCTAGTGCCGTTTGTGGATGTAGCGACGGATTGGTTAGATAGCGTCGCACTTGCGTCAATTGACGAAGTTTCAACATCGACCGCTGCTGAAACCAATTCTCTGGAGACATTCCTGGCCACGTCAAAATGGGTCACAAAAAATGACACATCGGTAGTATGGGACGGGCATTGCACATTTACTGCAAAGGATGAAGGCACAAAGTCACTCGACTTGCCTATGCTATCGCCACGGCAGTCGACAAAGTGCAAAAAAAGTCTCATCGGGGCATGGGATTCAATTCTCAGGTCTCCTCGTTTGCGACGACTTTGTTCCTCTTCCGCTGACATCAACCCAACTGTTTACAAGGTACCAGATTCCAAAAATTCAACCAATAGTGATGTGCTTCGACGTTTCATGGATCAGGTATCGGATGTCGCATACAGAGCTAATACTAGACGGCTTGGCGAGGAAGCGCTACGCAATGATTTCGGAGAATTCCGGCATTATCTTAGCGAGAAAGAAATGTTCAATAAGGACAATCGACAAGCTGGAAAAGATATTGTTGATGTAAGTCTTCCTGTCTGTTGATCTGGCACCACATGCAATGCCCGGTATCCTCTCATCTTTTGCTTTGTTTATTATTTCCAGTGGCCCTTGTGCCTATCTCTCTCGTCAATGTCAGAGTCCCGTAAGCAAGAGTTATCAAGAGAGAAACTTGTGTCAAAGATGTTATTCTCAATTCAGGCATTCACGTACACTTGTTGTGCCGAGGCAGCACACGCACGAATGCTCCTCCACAATTCGTCACCCAGCGACCAACCATCCAAGTTTGGCATCGAACGAGCTCAGCTCAATGGCCAACTTTTGCTATTTCCAGAAGCAAACTCAGCAGATAATGGTCATCAGCCTTTTGCTGGTCGTTTGGGAAAGCTAAGATACTTATCACTTAGTCTAATGGTTGCAACGAGTCCAATAGCGAAGGAGGTAACACAGCTTTGCATGTCTTTTCCCACACTCAAGTCTGATCCCTTTGATTTTGATGTAGATGAGAATACTTCAACAAAACGTGCCCCTGTAGCCTATCCTATTCTTTGTGGACACATCCTAACACACACTACAGCAGTGCTGATGGCAGTATCAGGTCGCGCAAGAGTCGAAGAG
>Ga0247843_1004441_pt1 | contig 21018 bp, 9 predicted proteins | sample LaCruzMarch2017__FD_192420 | JGI IMG/M metagenome (GOLD analysis project Ga0247843, IMG submission 192420) | Freshwater microbial communities from meromictic Lake La Cruz, Castile-La Mancha, Spain - LaCruzMarch2017_8m | ecosystem: Environmental > Aquatic > Freshwater > Lake | place: Spain...
GAATGAATTCAGCCCTGCCAGCACCAGTGTGTCGAGGCTTGAATTGGAGCAGGAGGTCTTGTACAACGTATAGCTAAGCGCAACGTCCGGCACGTAGCAGCCAATGGAAGTTCGTTCATTAGTCGAGGCAGAAACCCTTTTTATCGTCATGTAAACGGATTTACCTATTTCAAGACCCTGCCTGGCGACGACTTCCATTTCATGGGCCCACTGGTATGGCATGTTCTGAAAACATGGATCGTAGCGCGTCTGGAGGGGGCAGACCCTCGGTTGCTGAGGTCTAACGGCATTTCCTGCATTGAAAATTATGTCGGCGAATCTGTGATCAAAAAAGGTGACCATCTTGCCTTCAAATACAGGAATCCAATTGCCCTTTGCTATCTCTCTTCCTCCAAGCAATTTCGTAGCAGGTACAACCCACCGATTGCCCTCCAGTACGCCACCAGCCTCCGCCAGCTCTTCACGAGTTCGGAAGAGCTCGGAGTCGTTAGACATATCGAACATGCGCTGGAAGCTAATCCCCCACGGATTGCCCATTGGGTCACCTTCGCGAACCAAAACCGGGACCCGACGATAGATCGCCTTTGTGATTTCCGCATCTCGCTGGGACCGGAACACGGGGCAAGTCTTCGTGTTTGGATTCAGCAGGGCGAACTCTTCCGGCGTCAATGTGAACGCCTTGCCTGGGGTGGTGATATCCGTGGTCCGATGGCAGAAAAACGCAAATTGAGGAGCCTTGGGTTGAACTTTAGTGCCGGTTATCGTAAGTAGGCTGAATTTGGTGCTTGCATGAACCCCTGGGAAAATCCGCCTATCTCCTCCTGCAGACTTCTTCCGCTTCCTAGGCTTTGGTGCCTCCTCCTCTGCATCGTCTCCCTCAGAGGCTTCTTCGCCTTCGCGCATTCCATTCTCAAAGTCGTACAGAGATGCCAGGCACCTCTTGTCGGCGAGGTCGGCAAAGAGGAACTTGGTGGTGTCGTCGGTTGCAATTCCGGAGGGCACGATGATCCCAGCACGGCCATAGGCATTGAGCAAATTTCGATTAAGCTCGGTAAAGACGGCATAGGTGTTGACATCTCCGCGCCCCGCAAGCGGAAATCTCTCGCTCTTGCGCATAAACATGGAAGAAGCTTCTGCATCTCGCTTTGCCTGTAAGAATTCGCGGTGAAGGGCAGTGGCAAAAAGTGCCTTAATCATCCTCTCGCGCTCCGCTTTGTTCGTTGCGGTGGCGATTTCTGGCCGCCTTTCGGCAAAGAACTCCTTCTCCTGAAGCTTCACACGCTCCCAAGGCGGATTTCCGATCACAACATCAAATCCACCTTTGGCAAACACCCCAGGGAATGTGAGCTCTGGGTGTAGGAATTGGAACCGCTGGGCACAGTCTTTAATCAGCTGGCACTCCTCGTTCGATGGCGTCACGCCATTGGCTAGCCTTCGGAGTGTGGAGGTGGTGATCACCTGGCCGCTCGTTGGCTCGCCTGGCTTGGCGGGCGTTTTGGGCGCAGTGAAGGCCGTACACCAAGCGTCTGCCATAAGTTTTCTTTCCGCCAAGGCAGATTCTGCACCTCGAAAGGTCTTTTCCTTCGTGCGAATATCTTCGAGCGAGTCTTCAGGAAGTTCCTCGAGCTCATGCCAGGCTTCAAGGAGCTCTTTGCCGGCAAATGCGCTGGGGTCAAACAGATTGCCCTGCTTAGATTCTCGCTCCTCCTTGTTGCGCTTCTTGAGGACCTTGCATAGCTCCTTATCGTCACCTTCAATGGGATCGAAGGCGGCGTCCGGAACACCTTGGGCGATCAGTTGAGCAGTCGCTCCAAGCAAGGAATTGCCGACAACGATATGGTGGTCTAGGAAGCTGAGGGGTTTTCCTGGTTCAATTGCTTCGAGCCAAAGCGATACTTTGCAAAGCTCTGCGGCCATGGGGTTGATGTCAATTCCATAAAGGCAATGGCCAATTACATCGCGAAGCGCTCTTCTTCTTTCATCGGGAGATGGCTCATCCTCTCCAGCACGAAGCTGCGCGATGCGTTTGGCAAGCCGGTGACCAGCGGCAATAAGGAAATGGCCGCTTCCTACAGCGGGGTCGATCACCTTGAGATTGAGGAGGGCCGCTTCCCGTTTTGAGAGCTCCTTCCCAGCTCGCACAATTGCGTCATCAACCGCTGGTTCAAGAGCGGTGTCGAGAAGGCATTGAATGAGTGAATCCGGCGTGTAATAGCTACCGGTGGTCTTTCTCTCGTTTCCACCAGCCGTAACCAGATCAAACGAATTTCCATCGTTGGTGAACTCCGGATGGAGCTCAAGAAGCGACTCGTACACACTGCCCAGCTCCTCTGTGCCCAGGTTCTTGTAGTCGATGCGGGTGCGTCTGCCACCCTCATGCGTGGTGGCAAGGTGCCGCAGTGTCTTGAGGAAGGCACGGTTAGAAATTTCCGCTTGGTCGATATCGCCAGCGGTTGACTCGCTGAAGAGGAAGCTTCCCAAAGCAGGAATACCAAGTTCGGGACAACCCTCGGACGCTCCCAGTTTTGCCAAAATCAGTTTCAGCTGAAGGTACAGGTCATGATGCCTTTCGGAGCCCGGTATCTTCTCGGCCATTCGTCGCAGCCGGGTGGTGGAGTAGTTTTCAGCAAAGAGCTGCCTTGCCTCCACGGACGATTTCGGGTCAGCGAGTAGGCCACGGTCTTCCGCGACGAAGAGGAACAGGAGCCGGTAAACCTGTCGCAAAAGCTGGCGGTAATAGTCCTGCTTGTCGAGCTGTCCAGCGCGGATTTTTTGGCGAAGGATTGTGTTGGAGGGATGGCTCAAGAAGCCTTGCCCCAAACTTTTGATTGCGTCTTCGACTCCGCTTCGCAGGGTGTTGAGCGCCCTTTTGCCTTCCTCTCCGGCAGCAGAGTGCCACTTTTCCAGCCAACACTCTTCGGGCCTCTCGTTCTTAACTCTGGTGTAGTGGCAGACAATATAGAAGAGCAGGAATTCATCGTAGAGCTGGCCCTCAAATATTGACTCAAGATCAAACTCCACCATCGACTGGCGCGAAAGGCTCTGGTCGTCTCGCAGCACTCGCCACTTGAGGCCGTTGGACACAAATGCCCACAAGTAGTCTTGACTGGCATTGAGGAGCTTCTGCACCAGGCCATGCGGGGAGCGCTGTGCCGTGCCTTGGGTCCCCGGCGCTCTTTTATCAAGGTCCAGCCCGCAGCCGACCAGGTGCATCGGCACGTTACCGTTGTATAGGTGGCTGACGGCATAGAGGTCGTCACCTATGCTCAGGGCGGATTTCGAGGGGTCAATCGTTCCGTAGTCGAGTGCCTTAAGGATTTGGTTTATCCACGCCCTCCTGGTGACTCCAATGCCAGGATCGCTCGAGGTGAGCTTTGCCCGCTCCATTGAGAACGACATCCAGGGCAATTGAAGTGCATTCCAAGCTTGGCTCGCGGCTTCTCTCACGCGCGTTCCGCTCAGCCCAAAATCCTCGGCTGACGTTCCTGCAAGCGTGGGACTGAGCTCGTGAATTCGCTTGAGGACACTTGGCGGAAGGATGGCTCCTTCCGTCCTCACTGACGATAGTCCGAGACGGTCTGGCCGGGCCATTAGACTTCTTCCTCACCGATGGGCTGAAGCTCCTTAACGATAGGCCCGAGAACCTTGAGAAATGCGTAGAGGCGCTCCACAAGCCACTTGTGCTGCCTGGCCCAATCTTCTTTCTCGGTTGGGTTGGCAGACTCTAGGTACTGGATGACGTTGCGGTCTTTGGCGGCCTTTTCGTTCCAGGTCAGACTGCCAAGCTCTGCCTCGATCTTTGCCTGATGTTTTCTAAGCGCGCGGAAGAATCCTTGCGCATCTTTTCCATTGAGATAGAGTTCAACCTTTAGCCGGTTTAGCTCCTTATTCGTTGCTGCGGACAGTGAGAATCCAGTCCTTCCAAAAGGGGAGAACGACAGCCAGTTCTGTGCGAGCGGCTTCACTGGTTTGATATGGCCGCCGTGCGCTATCAAGGCTTCCCTGAATGTCCCCCAGTACTGCAGATGGGTCTGAAGCGTTTCCGGCTTGCCGAGCGAGGCACTTGCCTCCGCCACACTCACTGCCCAGTCGTTCGGTTGGCTTACGACGTTAAATCGGGGAGCAGACATCGACTCGCCGATGCGCCAAACCTCGATCTGGACGCCGAAGAAATTCAAACCTTTAAGCGTGAATCTATTCAGCCAATCGAGGCAGGCACGGTGCTCGTCCGTGAACTGCGGAGACAACCAAATGACGATAACTGCCTCCAATCCGGCTGCGTAGGTGAGGATCTGTCCCAAGTGGCCGTGGTCTGTCTTCTCTAGCTGATTCTCGATTAGAACCCAATGACCAGTACCTACTTGCTTGCACAGGATGTCGGCACGAAATGGTCCAACAGACTGTTCGACAGCCTCCAGCTCAAGCTCGATACCAATGACTTCGCCAAGCAGAGCTAGGTTTTCTGGCTGTGCTAACCAAGGTGTAAAGCTATGGGCCTCGTGACTCCAGACTGATTTCGGATCAACCTTGACGAGCTTCCCAAGAGCAGGCACCTTGGACATTAGCTTGCACCGCCAAACGGCATGAGAATGTATAGTCCAAGAATATCTGGCTCCCCCTGAACCTTCACTTCTCGCGCGGCGACGCTCCCTTCGATGGCCTTTCTGACCCTTCTATGAGAAGCCAAGACCTTTTCTGAGCGTATCTTGGCGAGCTCCCTCAGAGGAGCCTTAATCTCACCAATGCTTGCGATCACCTGTGAAAGCAGGTGCTTTGCCATATCGGGCAAAATGTTTCCCGTAGGCGCTGCATCCAGAAGCAGAGCAGCTTCCTCTGACTTGAGCCAAGTTGGGTTGGCAGGCAGTCCCTTAAACCCGATGGTTGCAGCATCCTCGGCAAGCATCTCATGTTTGCTCGTTATAATCTGAAACCGGAATCGAAGCACCAACAGAGTGGTCATTTGGGTTACCGCATTCGTGGCCATGACGCCGCACCTGCTCGCCACTGCTTTCTCATCGCCAGCCAACGCGCTGTCAAGAACAAACGACGCAAGGCTCTCGACCAATCTGCTGGTTCTTGAAAGATACACAGCACCTCTTGCCGCTGGTAATTTGAACGTGGCCTTTACGGGCTTGTGTATGTCGGTAGCATCCTGCAGGGCCGTTGGCGCGCTGGTTAGGTCGAGCTCGAATACCTCCTTGTCACCAATCTTGCCCCCCGCCAGCTTCACACTGTCTGTCACGAACTGCTGGATATCGAGCGGTGTGCCAAGCGCTTGCCTTATGTCTGCCAGCTCTTGCGCCACCTCCTCAATCTTGATGGCATTCTGGGCAAAGATGGCTCGATTGCGCTTTTCTCTTGCCGCAGCCTTGTCCCACTCCACGTTGAGCTCCTTTTGTTCGTCTAACTCCGTGCCGGAGAATAGGCTGGGCTGAAAGTCATTCTCACCCTTAAGCAGAAGCGCCTCAAAAATGGCCTCGAGCACCTTCTCTGTGTTAACTGGAACTGGCACTGATATTCCAAGTGAACTTCTAATAATCTTATGCTTTCGAAGAAGTATTTGGAATACGATCCCGTCTACCGGATTGTTTTCTCCATATAGGGTGACCACCTTGACAATTTTCGACTTCTGATTGAAGCGGTCTACGCGGCCTTCTCTCTGCTCATGCCGGGTTGGTGACCAAGCTAAGTCAGCGTGTACAACCGTGTCGAAATATTCCTGAAGGTTTATGCCTTCGCTGAGGCAGTCGGTACAGACCAGAACACGCTGGTCATGCTCCGCGAGCGCGACAACTCGTTCTTCACGTTCGTCATGTGGAAGCTGGCCGGTAACACACCCCACTTCCACCTTTTTGCCGAGGCTCTTTCTGAGCCCCTCGGCCAGATATTCAGCCGTGGCAATGTACTTACAGAAGATAATCGGGCTGCTGCCATCTTTGAGAAGCTCCTTGATAAGCTTAGCCAGTATTTGGAGCTTATTGTCTTTATCTCCCTGAAGTTTGTCGGCAAGGTTAGCCAACTGGCGCAGCTTTCGCCTAGTGGGAGTATCGCCAATTTCCGTATCCGCTCCTGGTGACACGTCGAAACCCTCTACTGCTTCGGCTTCACTAACGTCCATCACCGATTTCCTGCCAAGCTCTTCAATCTCGGGAAGCTCCTCGGAGCCAGCGTTGTTTGCCCGTGCGCGAAGGGTTGCCGCCGCTGCCGCAGGACTAGAGCTGATGCTTCGAAGCATGGCGAGCGCGGACCACCAGCGAATCCGCTGCTGGAACTTAGTGCCTGAATTGTCAGCAATCACTTCACGCGCGTAGTCCACTGCCTTGTCCAGTAGCTCTCTAAACTCTGGATGAAGCTTGTACTGCACCTCGGAGTCCTTGCGAGTGGGGAATGGCGTGTCTTCAATAAAGTGCTTGGCGATATCTGCTCGCCGCCTCTGCACGAAATGGGTGGCAAGCTTTTCTCTGTGGGCTCTGTTATGGTCTCCACCAAGCTCTTCTGGAAGGTGGGCGAACTCTGGCCGGAGTAGCGATAGCATTGAACGAAACGCCTGCTCATTTCCACTATGCGGGGTGGCCGTAACCAGAATCATGTGCCTGGTTGACTTTGCGCTTAGGTCTTTTAGGAGCTGGAAGCGAAGTTGAGACGATTGTCCGGACTGAGTGCAGGTGTGTGCTTCGTCGACTATCACAAGGTCGGGGCATCCCCTGAGGAAGTCATCTCGTCTGCGCTCCTGCTTAATGTAGTCCAACGATACAATCGTTACAGGGAAGTGCTCGAATACGCTTTCGCCAGCAGAGCACTCGCGCTCCAAGCGGTTGACAGTACTTGGCAGAACCAGAACGGCATCCAGGTTGAATTTCGTAGACAGCTCTACCTGCCATTGTTCCGCGAGGTGTGGCGGACACAAGACACACAGCTGGTCGGCTTCACCCCGTGCAAGAAGCTCCTTGGCTACAAGAGCGGATTCCACCGTCTTGCCAATTCCCACGTCATCGGCAATGAGGAGCCTCACGGGGTTTTGCCGGAGCGCCATGAGAAGAGGAACCAGCTGATACGGACGCGGCTCCACCGCGATGCTGCCAAGCGAGCGAAATGGACCGGCGGAATCTCGAAAACCCAGTCTTGCAGCGTTCCTAAGAAGCCTTGCAGACCTGGCATCTCCGAGGCGTTGTGGGTCAGGAAGGTCAAAGGAAGCTGGCTCCACCTTTTCCATTTGAAGATGAATTGATGTGATCTCAACATCGGTACCACCCAAGGGCTTTACTTTCAGAATATTCTCGCTGTTCTGAGATAATACGACCCATTCTCTGCCGCGAACCTTCACGAGTGAACCGACGCTGTAGCTCATCTCAGTTCGCCGTAAACCCCAGGGAACTGTTTGAGGAGAGAAATCCAGTCCGCCTCGTGGTGAAAACGCTGCACTATCCAACCCATCGTCATCAGAGCCAGATCCTGATCTGCGTCTCTCATGTGTCGTGCCGGATAATCGTGAGGTGGGCCATCGATATAAACGGCCATATTCATGGCACCCTGAACGTAGACAAAATCTGGCACCGTTCCGCACTCCGGGATGCGATACTGGCCGTGGGTGGGTAGGGCCAGATTGTGTTCTTCAATCATCTTGAGCCATTGTCTTTCCAGGCCCGAGCCAGCGTTGTCAATGAGCATTTTGAGCCGTTGGCTCCTGCCCTCATTTCCGCCTGATGCTTCCAGGCGAGCGTCTCTTAGGGCAGCCAGATGGTCTTTGATGATGTTCCGGTCAAGTTGCATGTGGTGGCGCTGATTGCCGTAGGACATGAGGCAGTCGTAGCAGGCAGTACTGCACTCCTCCTTCGCTCTTGGGTGCTTACCACGATTTTTCAATGTTTCAGGATCGAAATGGCAAATTTCCAGTGCCTTCCTGGCAATGGCCTGCATCCCAGTTGGGTCCTCGGCGACCCGTCGCAACACGCCAGCACCACCTTCTGCAGATTCAAAGAACAAAATCATCTTGGGAGTGACATTGTTGGGCAGCGATTCGGAGCTTAGCTCGCTGTCCTCTAGTTGAAAAACTGCCTGGATGGCGCTCTTAAGCGCGGCCTGAAGACTGACAATTTCTGCAATCGATAGTTCTCCAGCCGTCCACTCAAAGATAAGCGCATTGCGACGGTCTTCAACGTAAGGCACAACTTTTGCGACCCTTTGCGCCACTTCCGATGGGTCTGACTCGGTGAGAACTGCCGCTCCCTTGTCAGATATCCATTTCGCCCTGTCGAGGTCAAGCTGATACCCAAGGTCCTTCGGGTCTTTGCGCCGATTCCATCCGACATTAATTCTCCAGATGGAGGCGGTCTGTGCGTAAGTCAGGTTGGCGAGTAGAGAGCCGTCAGAAGCCTTGATCTCAGCTTTGGCAGTAAGTTCCTCTCCATCTCTGTCATAGAAGCGTATTCCGGTTCGAATTTCAAAACCTTGCCTGGTGCGCTCTTCCTCATCGCATGTAATGCGGTCACGCCTTCGAAGATTCACACCCTCCAGACGAAACAGACTTGGAATGACGGATTCAGCGTCAAACGAGGAAGAACACCGCTCGCAAATGTCACTTGTTTCGACTGCTTCTCCGAAGAGCAGATAGCCGCAGTGAGTGCACAATTTGATAGTAGTTGTTTCGAGATTGCCACCAATTTCTCGAGCAGAAGGTGCCATAATGACTCCCTCAGCGACATATCGAGATCCTTCATGGTAGACCACAGCTCCCGGACCAAACTCTGAGATCGCCAGAAATCTTGGCCTCGAAAGATAATCCTCCCTGCCTCTTCTAGCAGGTAGGAACGCGCTTAGAGGAAGCCGTGGAAAGTTATAGCCAGGAAGAAAGCCCTCGCTAGCAAAGTACCGGTAAGCAAAGAAATCCGACTGCGACTCACTCTTGGATTCTGTGAGCAGCGACATCTGCTTTTCCGCTTCCTTCCTGAGTCGCTGAGCTCTTTCTCTGGCTTGCACGGTTGCGCCTGCGTCTCGAATAATGATGTCCTGCCTTCTTGCCTGTTCGAGCGCGGAGCGATAGAGATTTCTCCACCTGTCACATGCTCTATCGAAGGTGAGGTTGATTCCTGAAATGACGTCAGAGAGCCAGCGGTCCGTGTACCAAAGAGCGCTCGTCACCTCATCGCCCAAAGCATCGAGAACCTTTTGCGCTTGGAGTTTGGTGGATTCTCGAACCTGGGGGTTCTTGAGTTGATTAATCACCTCTTCTCGCAGATTGAGGGACGGACTCTCTCCCGTCACTTCGAGAACTTCGTCAGCTAATGATCTCCCAAGGTCAATGCTAGCCTCTGAAAGCCAAATAGCGTGGATGTGAGCTCGAATGAGGTCTTCGTTGCTCAGGTCCAAGCGGGGAGGAGCCACTGCGCCTGCAACCATGTCTTCCTGACGCCGGAAGTAGTATTGGTCGTGAGGCGAGCCTGCCGTGCAGTAGGTGAAGACCAGTGCGGGCTGCCCACTTCTGCCAGCTCGCCCGCTTCTTTGCGCATAATTGGCAGGGGTGGGAGGAACATTTCGCATGTTCACGACGTTAAGGTCGCTGATGTCCACCCCGAGTTCCATCGTGGGTGAACAGAACATGATGGGCAGTGAGCCGCCTCTAAATAGCTCCTCTCGTCTCTCTCTTTCATCAGAGGAAACTTGAGCGGTGTGCTCACGGGAGTAGATGCCCTTCAGCTTTCTAGCTCCTTTGATGTAAAAGCGCTCAAAGAACCGGTTGTGGGTGCGTCGGTGCTCTCTCCCTGGAATGCTGGCAAACCAATAAAACGCCTCGGCGTTGAGCTGATAGGCCTCTGTGTTCTTGCTTGGATTTACCTTTGCAAGCAGTCCATTGCTGGTGGCGACATCAACTAAGTCTTCAATAATTTTCTGAGTTTCGTCGACGCTGAGTCTCTGCGTCGTACCAAAGGTCAAGGGAAGGCGGAGGTAGATCCCAAATGCGCTGGCACCAGTAAGTAGAAGGTCGCTCTTGTCCCCAAAATGCGACGACTTATCAAGCCATGCATAGGTTGCTGAGTCCATCGCCATCGCCTCCTCCTCGCCAAGCTCCCAAGGGGATTTCAGGAACTGAGAGCTTCTTCGCTTAATGCCCTCCTGATACTCGGGCTCGAGATAATCCACTCGAATGGCGAGCTTTTTTCGCAGCCGTTCAAGCATGTCCTTGAGCACTTTCTCTCTAGCAGTGGGGTTGGCGGCAACAAGCGCTTCATGCCTACCCTGCCAGTTGGATTGTTTTTCACAAATAAATTTGAGGTCTGGATATTCAATCTTGAGAAGCCCCACTTGTTCTAGATTGGGTGCATTAACCCGCCATCCTCTTCGCAGGTCACGGTAGACTCGGAAGCCAATCACATCCCGTAGGGCTTCTCGCCGTTGCTTTATCTGATTGGGCAGGTCGGTGGGAAGAGCTGCGTAGTCGCTTAGCTCGAGACCGAGCTCCTTTTCTACTTCGAGGGCAATTCGATCATGAGCTACACCTTCGTTGCCAGCCTTTTTAGCAACAGAATGAATGGCAGCACGAAGGGTGCCCACTTCCACAAAGTCGTTCAAATGTCCAGACTGAAGGGAGGCATCTTGTCGGTTATCTGAAAACGAAAGCAATTTTTGCGCTGACGCATCGGTTGCTTTCAGATAGGACAGAGTGCTAAGAGCAAGTGTAGTGGTGGCCGTGCTTCTACCCTGCATTCCCAAAATGGAGAGCTTAGTGATGTCAGTTTCCCTAGGGCCGTAAGATGCTCCGCAATCTGGGTTAAGACACAAAGAAAATGGCTGAATGATGAACCAGGCTTCGATGGGGCCACCAAACTTTCCGTCTGGTGACACTGAGCAGCTCGTGGGAATGTGATCCTTCCGATTCCTGCGAACTTTCGGTCCACGCTTGGTTTCTTCGAGCCAATCGCTCGGGATGAGTGCATTGATTTCGACTGTCTCTCCTTCTTCGGGGATGTAGAGGAATCCGGTGACAGAACCTTCCGGGGCAGAGACATCTCGAAGTGCACGGGGAATGAACTGGACAATTCCAGCTTCGTCATCTACTCGTGTTACAATATAGTAGTGCTGGCCGCAGTTGCGGCAGAACGCCAGCGGATACATGAGCGTTTTGGGATCATCCGGCGCACTTTTTTGACCCTCAAGGCTTAGCGTTCTGCTTTTGGAAGTACCGAAGCTGGAAAAAACACCGTTTCCTGGAGACATAAACTGGTGAAGTCTGAAAACAAAGGGCTTCGCATTATTGTGATCCGCACCAAAAGCATCGGCAAGCAGCAGATGGTCCTTAATGGCTTTTTCTGCCACCTTAATTTCCAACGAAGCAAAACTATGTAGTTTTTCCGACGTGCTCCCGAGACCAAACAACGGCTCTGGAGCGGATCGAACAAGGCGGTCCTCATCATCGCGTTTGAGCGCCACTTCATGTTCGAGCCAAATCGTGAGGGGATGAGTCCGAAATTCATCTCTGTCCTTCGGCTTTGGTCCTCCAATGCTTTCTGCCATTTCCTCTGACGTTAGATTGCGGTTGGTTGAAAACGGCAGAAGCGTTTCGCCAATGATGTCCTCGGGGTGAAAAGTGGTGCCAAAGATTTTGGTGGCTACGTTTGCCACCGAGGCTCTCTTTTCGGCGGCAGTTCCATCTGTCGCCATGGTTGCAGACGTTCCGATGCACTGGATGGCAGGAGCCTTGGTGACTTCTCTAAGCCTTCGTATAAGGAGCGAAACATCAGCGCCCTGCCGTCCCCTGTAAGTGTGGAGTTCATCAAAGACGAGGAACTTCAGGTTCGCCATCGACTTGATAATATTCTTCTCGAACGGGCGAGTAAGCATCAACTCGAGCATCACGTAGTTTGTAAGGATGATGTCGGGCGGATTTTTTGAAACCTTGTCCTTCTCTTCCTGGGTTTCTTGGCCCGTATACCGCGCGAACGTAATTGCTCCCTTGGCTGGGCCGAACTCCAGGTATTTCCTGAGTTCCCCTTCCTGAGAGTTGGCGAGTGCGTTCATCGGGTACACGATAACCGCCGTCACTCCGTTACCGCTCCCTGACTTTAGAATTGAATCGACGATGGGGAGAATATATGAAAGACTCTTTCCTGAACCAGTGCCAGTAGTTAGCACATAGTTTTTGCCCTGGGTCGCCCGTTCAATGGCCTGCACCTGGTGCTTGTACAGGTCCATTTTCTTACCGACCTCATCATCTATTGATTTCCCTCTCCTGAAGATGCTTTCACACTTATCATGAAGGATGGCCAGGTCCGATACCTTTCCACCCGGCTCAAAAATGGGATTGAGCGCCAAGAGGGGCTCGGGCCAGAGAGCCCCTCGGCTAAGCTCGCGCTCAAGATACGCCTTAATCTGCTCATCTCGGACGGTGAGGAAGCTTCGAATATATTCGCCGAAGTCGTTTACAAGCTGGTTTCTTAGGTCAAACATGACGTTGCTCGAGCTAGCGTAGAGGGACTCTGATAAAACGAATTAGCCTTAGTTTATGATTCCACGCTGGATTCCTGAACTTTTAGATATTGAGACGTATTCGAAAGAGGTTCGGATGCGCGCTGCAAGCGGGTACAGCGCTGAGTCTCGGCGGCGGGAAACGCTCAACACACGCTGGATGAGACGATACCCCATTTCCCACTAAGCAGCATGGCTTAAATGCAACGTATAATAAAATGAGATAAAAAGCTCCCTTAGTATATTGAAATTCAAGCCAAACTCTTCTGCCAAATAATCCGATAAATTTAGGGGGCTGTCAACAGGGACTATCTGATCAAGAAGGCGATGCTTTTTTTCTCTCAGACGAGCTGTGAGATCCAGTGTGTGAAAGGCACGCGTTTTCCCTGAAATTATCTATCAGCGTGGTGCTTCGATGGGGGTTTGACGCTTCCTCCTCGGTCAGTAGGAGCTTGCTGATGCCATCTCTCGGGCCAGTCATCAGGTTCTAAAGGGCACGTTCAACGATGCACACTCTCTTTTGCCATGCCCGCAATTGGGTTTGGTGTGTAGAGCTTCACTGCATTCGTTCCAAATATTGGCAAAGCTGGCAGAATCTGCCGGATGGCGGAGGCTCATCGGCTGCCAGCAGCACTATCACAGAATCGAGGAAAGCAAAGAACGGTTGGTCATCTCTAGGCACCTCCACCCAAGCGCTTTTTCCAATAAGGGCTGCTGAGCCATCTTCCCGCGAAGTGAATCTCAGCGGCTCGAAGGCAATCAATCCGAGACGTTTGATGGGAGCCACAACCTACTCTGGAGTTTCTGCTTGTTCTAGAGCAAAGGCATAGGCATGCAGCTGGGAGTAGTAGGTGTAAAAAAGCTTTGGCGAACAGGCGGTAGTTTTGAGATCAACAAGAGCATATCCACCATCCTCCAGGGCAAGCACAGTGTCGTAGATGCCCTTGATTCGAACCCCAGGACCACCATTGCGGCTGCGGTAGACGGCGCTCGATACTCTCCCGTCTGATCTGAAGACTTTCGAAGCGGGCGCTTCCAGCACGAATTTCGACACACCTACTTCTTCGAGCCTCTTCTTCATCGACTGATCGATGCGGCTGAAAAGGCTCTGCATGATTGAACGCGGTGGCACAATTCCTTGAACCACTTTTCGATAGAAACATCGCGGGCAATCCTTCCAAAGAAAGGCAAAATCGCTTGGCGATAGGGAATAGATTATGTCCTGGTTGGCCATGTTTGCGTAGACGTGTGTATACCTAGTTGTGTAATTCGTGGTGTCTTGGGATCGGGATTTCACTCCCCCATCCGACTCCCCCATTACATTTTCGATGGATCTCTTTTGAGCGTGAAAACTCTTCACTGTGCGCCACGTTTGAATCTGAGAGTTCCTCTGCTCGGCCTTCGGAACGCAGAGGTCGCAGGTTCAAATCCTGTCATCCCGACCAACTTTTTCCTTCTGAGATGGTTCCCCTTGGCGCGAAGCGACAGGGGGAAACGTGGGGGAGGCGGTTTGGCCGGACCCAAATTTGCACCCTGGAGGAGTTCCAGAGTTTCTGCGACGCCTCCAGCGTCGATAGACGTGCGCGCCGATATTAGCCCAGCCCCAGAGGCTAGGGCTACACGCTTCGCGTAGGATTCCGGTTAGCCCGAAGGGCTGTAGACGGCGGCTCCGTGCCGTCGCGCCCGGCAACTCGCGGCCTCACCCTAGCCCTCTCCGCCCGGAGAGGGAACCGGAGGTCCACGTGAAGTCATGCGGCCCAGCCGCAGGGGCTGGGGCTACACGCTCCGCGTAGGGTTCCGGTTAGCCCGAAGGGCAGTAGACGGCGGCTCCGTGCCGTCGCAACGCAACCCTACCAGTACTTTTCCGCTTTGGCTTTCCTGTCGAACTCGATGCATTTCTCGCCGGCGTCGTACGTCCACCGCTTGTCGGGAAGCTTTTTCCCTCGACGTTCAAACTCGGCGGAACTTAGCTCAAAAACGGCACACACCTGAAACTTACGGTCGGTAAGCCGCTGATAACGATATGGTCGCGAGGTGAGCGGGTCCAGATGGTCAGGCTTCGGATTTCCGTCCGCGCCTTTCGGCAAGGCCGTCGGCAGCGGCGAAATCTTTCCCCCGGCTGGCATGTCCCAGCGATTCGGATGAAGCTCACGTGAAATTTCCAAAACGTCTTGGATGCGCTGTTGATCCCGGTCGTACTTTGCCATTTCCACCGGACCTCCAGTAATTTGCAGAACGCTTACCGCGAGACCGAGCGTAACGAACAGGAAGGCGGCCAGCCAGATGAAGGGTCCTTTCATGAGATCTTCCCCTTACCGGACGAGGTAGGGCCGGGAGATTGAAGCCACCGAATATAAAATGTCATGAGCCCTCCGACGAGCAAAATTGCAGAGGTCGTCTTCCAGAAGCCGGCGAGAGTTCCTTTCCCCGCCAGTATCGCGGCGACAAAAACGATGACGTAAGTCAGGATTGTGGCGACCCCAATCAGGAGCGTGCCGCTGATCACCCATTGTCGAGGCTTGCTGAAGGCACTTGTGACTCCGGAGTGCATACGCTGGAGGAGTAGCACCATCAATGCAATGTAAATGGGTGAGGTGGTCAGGATGGTGGCCAGCGGAAATATGAGGAACTCGGCTTCCCCTTCGTAAAAGACCCGGCCGGGCGGCGGAAAAGCCCGGTCGATAAGAGCGGAGATGATATACAGCGCACTCGACACCCAAGATATGAGCGTGCATCCCGCGAAGACGTAAAGAAAAGCATCAAGTGGATTTGTCGCCGTTGGTTGGACGAACGGCGGGAGAGCGATTCCGAGGGTCTCGGCATGGTATCGCGCCACGGCAAGGCGTGCGTCCCGCTCCGGGCAGCCAGATTCCGTGAGCAGCACGAGCACCGTCTCGTCGCTGGCACCACGGGCCTTTGCCTCGCGCACAAACGCCGCTGGGTCGAGAGCCATTGTAACGGGATGGTATCACGTTTTAACGTTTTTCAAATTTGTCCTTTCTTTCGTTCGATTGCGAGAACGGCAGGAAGGAGGGGAAACGCTAGGCTTGTCCTGGGAAACGCCATCCTTTCTGGCCGAGCTTGGCACCGCGGCCTCACTTCCGATGACGACGTCATGCGCACCGACGGCTCCGTGCCGTCGCCTCGGGCAATATCTGTCCCGAACCCCGGCAGGGGTTCCAGAAATTAGCCCCGGGTCGAGCCCGCTCGACCCGGGGTTTGGCAGGACCAAAAATCGCACCCTGGAGGGGTGCCAGAGTTTCTGCGACGCCTTCAGCGTCGATGGAACTGCGTGCTTCCTTTCCCCGGGTCTTCGACCCGGGGCTAATATCGGCGATCCCTCCGGGATCGAGCCAAAACCGGCCCAGCCGCAGAGGCTGGGGCTACCCGCTTCGCGTAGGGTTCCGGTTAGCCCGAAGGGCTGTAGTCGGCGGCTCCGTGCCGTCGCGCCCGGCAACTGACCGAGGTTTCGCCTCGCGGCCTCACCCTAACCCTCTCCGCTAGGAGAGGGAACCGGAGCACTGCTTCAACTCAAACGGCCCAGACACTGGGGTTACACGCTCCGCGTAGCGCCCCGCAGAGCCACGCGCGCTCCAAAACCGTCGAACGTTAACGCGAGAACCATCCGATTTCCCCGCGCGTCCAAACCCCTATGGGTCTGCAACATTGCCGTTTCGCCTTCGCCCTCCTCGTCGCCCTAAGCGCCGGAGCCTGCCAGGCGCAGCCCGCGCCGGCCGGAACCTGGGCCTTCAACCCGAAGCCCGACGACTTCCGCAAAGACGCGCTGCTGGACCTGCGCTATCTCAACGAGAAGGTTGCCGGCGAATCCGGTTTCATGAAAGTAGACGCCGCCGGAGACTTCACCACCGGCGACGGCAAACCGCTGAAAATCTGGGCGGTGAACACCGGCGTTGGCCGCGATAAACCGTGGGCCGCCCGACCGCTGGGCCGAAAAACCGAACCTGACCTGGCGCGGCACGCGCGGTTCCTCGCCAAGCGCGGCGTGAACATGGTTCGCCTCCACGCCCACGTCGAGCCCGGCCCCGAGCAAGCGATCGACGACATTAACGAAAAGGAACGCGACTGGATTTGGCGAACCGTCGCCGCGATGAAGAAAGAAGGCATTTACACCACGGTTTCCCCGTACTGGGCGGTCCCGGCAAAGATCGGCAAAACCTGGGGCGTGCCGGGCGGCACAGACCAAAGCGCGCTCGGCCTCCTATTCTTTGACCCGACCCTACAAAAGGCGTACCGCGTCTGGCTGAAGAAGCTGCTCGCCGAGAAAAACCCCTATACCGGCATCCCGCTTGCGCAAGATCCCGCGCTCGGCATCATCCAGATTCAGAACGAAGACTCGCTGCTGTTCTGGACGTTCGAAGGCATCAAAGGCCCGCAGCGAACCCAGCTGGAGACCCAATACGCGAAGTTCATCGCGAAAAAGTACGGAAAGCCCGGCGCACCGGCAAGCTGGGGTGGCGAGAAGACCGAAGGCGACAAGGACGGTCGGCTCGGTTTCCTCATCACGTGGGAGCTCACCCAGTCTCGAACCGGCGGCAAGCAGGCCCGCCTCGCCGATCAGCTAGAGTTCGTCACCCGAACGATGCACGAATTCAACGCCGACGTCGTGAAGTACCTTCGCGAAGAGCTGGGATGCAAGCATTTGGTCAACGCCGGAAACTGGCGTACCGCTGATGCCAGCCGCCTTAATGATGCTGAGCGATGGAGCTACACCTCGACCGAGGTGGACGCAGTGAACCGCTACTACAGCGGCATTCATAAGGGTCCGAACGAGGGTTGGGCGATCACGAACGGAGACAAGTTCACGTCAGAATCGGTGTTGCTGAACCCCAAACCGTTCCCGCTGAACCTGAAACAAACGGCCGGACGCCCGATGATGATCACCGAAAGCGGCTGGATCATGCCCAATGGATATGCCAGCGAAGGGCCGTTTCTCGTCGCGGCTTACTCGGGCCTGACCGGCTTCGACGCCTACTACTGGTTCGCAACCGGCGACGACGATTGGACTCCGCCCGAATCCGCGAACGGCTACATGCCCTCGCAGGCGAAGTGGCTGTTTGGCAGCCCAGACATGCTGGGCACGTTCCCCGGCGCGGCCCTCATGTACCGATCGGGATACATTAAGCGCGGCTCGCCGGTGGTCTCGGAGAACCGCGCCCTCGCTGACCTTTGGGCCCGGAACACGCCCGTCATTTCTGAGATCGACGGCTTCGACCCGAACCGCGATGCTTCCGATATCGCCCCGACGACCAGCATCAAGTCGGGAATCTCGTCCTCGGCCTATCTTGTTGGCCCGGTAAACGTGAAGTTCGACGCGGACCCTAAGGCTTCCAAGGCGATCGGCCTCGGCCCTTACGTCGACGAAGCGGCGCGAACGGCGAAAAGCGTCACCGGCGAGCTGGAACTTAATTGGGATCGCAACTATTGCACCGTCAACACGCCGCATGCCCAGGGTGTGACGGCGTTCTTCACCCGCAAGGGTGTGTTCAAACTGGCCGACGTTACGTTCAGCGGCCGAAACCGCTACGGTGCTGCCCTGGCGGTTTCGATGGACGGAAAGCCCCTGGCGCAAAGCGGAAAGGTTTTGGTGCAGTACGGCACCGTCTCGCGGCCGACCGGCTGGCAGGAGCGGGCAACCGAGATCACGCTGGACGGTGGAGCAAAAGCGCCGGGCCTGGAGGTTGTGAACTTTGGGGCGGCTCCGTGGCAGGTGGACACCGCGCAGCTCGACGTCATCCTGAACAACGCGAACCTGACGAAGGCGACCGCGCTCGATGAGAATGGCAACGCGAAGGCGTCGGTGCCGCTTGATCGCTCGGGCGGAAAGGCGAAGTTTGTATTCCCGAAGGGCACCTTGTACGTCGTGCTCACCGCCCAGTGACAATTCTCATCCGGTCTTTGCCCGGCTAGATCGATAATTCCTTCCGTGGGTGACGGCCCCACGGGAGGAAATGGTGAGCTACTACGGAGAGGATCAATGCACGAATTGCCAGGGCGACGGCACAGTACGGTGCAATTATTGCCATGGCAGCGGACGCATCAGCTGCCGGAATTGCAATGGTATGGGGACCAAAGAAGAGTCGGAACACGTGTACAACGTGGGCTTGGTTTGGGTGCGAAAGCAATGCAACCAATGCTACGGTAGCCGTGAGGAGGAGTGCCGAGAGTGCCGCAACGGCAAGAAAGAATGCGGCTGGTGCTACGGCACGGGCAAGCAGAGCGGTTATCGGCCCGCCACGTCTTCGACGCCATCGGCCGGCTCGTCCGGTTGCATGGTTCTGATGCTCGGCGGGCTTGCGTGCCTTGTGGATCTCGTGGCCCGCTGGCTAGGGTAAGCCCCCGCCGGGCCTTCAGAAATCCAACGACAATAATTGGCGGAGCCATGTTCGCCGCCGCGGAGCCCGACGGCGACAACATTTTCTGGCCGAGACGTTAACGCGTCTACCGAAAAGCAAAAATCTCTGGCAAAATGCGGGAATGATGCACAGTCGCTTCCCGAACATCTTCACGCCGCTCAAAATCCGAAACATGGAGATGCGCAACCGCATCGCCATTAGCGGCCACCACGCCGGCTGGTGGATCCAGGACGGGATGCCAAGCGATGAGTTCGCGGCTTACATTGAGGAGCGCGCGAAGGGCGGAGTTGGGCTGTTTGTCATCGGATGCACGTCGCCGAAGCCCGGCTCGGGTTGGCTAGAAAACGTCAGCGACGCGGTGATTCCGCGCTATCAGCTTTGCGTGGACGCTGCCCACCGGCACGGCACGCCGTTGGTCGCGCAACTCTGCCACCCGGGACTTTGGCCTAGCCGAGGGATTCCGCTGACGCTGCCGGTTCCGTCAGCAAAGGGCATTCAGCCGGTGCCGCGCCATCCGGCCGGGAAGAAGGAGTACACGACCGCCGAACTGGAAGACATGGTGGAGTCGTTTGGCATCGCGGCGGGTCGCTGCGCGGCGGGTGGCGTCGATGGCGTGGAACTCCACTCTCACGAGTGGTTCTTGCACTCGTCGATTCTCAATCCGATGTGGAACGTGCGGACCGACAAATATGGTGGCTCGCTGGAAAATCGGATGCGATTCATGGTTGAGACGCTGACGGCGATGCGAAACGCGGTTGGGCCAGATCTCGTTGTTGGCGTTCGGCTGAAGGCCGACGACATGGAGCAGCGCGGCAATGATGCGGACGAAATGGCGAAGGTGATCGCCTCGCTAGAAGCCCAGAAGCTCGTCGATTACGTGTTGCTGACCGGCGGAGACGCGCGGCTTCACCACGGCCCGATGCCACGCGCGGAGAACGAGTGGCTGCCCATCGTGGCCGAACACAAGGCAAAGACGACCCTGCCGATTTTCCATGCCGGGCGAATCATGACCGCCGAAAGCGCGGAGCGCGCCCTCGCCGAAGGCGCGATGGACGTCGTCGTGATGACGAAGGCGCACATCGCCGAGCCGCACTTCGTGAAGAAAGTGTTCGAGAATCGGATGGAAGACATCCGCTACTGCACGCGGTGTCTGCAAGGCTGCCACGGAAAGATGGAGCTGATGTCGTGCGTTTACAACCCGCTGACCAGCCGAGAACTGGAATGGGCATCCACGCCCGCGGCCAGTGTGAAGAAGAAGATTGTAATCGTGGGCGGCGGGCCAGCCGGTTGCGAAGCCGCGCTGACGGCGGCCGGGCGAGGTCACGACGTGATCGTGCTTGAGCGCGGAACGGAGCTAGGCGGGCAGGTGCTTACCGGGGCAAGTTCGCCGACCCGAAAGCCGTGGCGAAACATCGCCGAGTTCTACCAGCGGCAAGCGGCGAAGGGCGTTTTCCAGGTTCGGCTGCAAACCGAAGCAACCGCCGAGACGGTTTTGGTGGAAGATCCAGATGCTGTGATCATCGCCACCGGCTCAACCCCGAATCGGTTTTGTACCGGCAGCCGAACCACGACGACGGTTCATGAGGCGATCGAAGGCGCGCTCGACGATGCCAAGCGGGTCTTGATTTTGGACCGCGAGGGCTTCATGCGCCCGTGGGTCGTCGCCGATCGACTGACGGCGCTCGGCATCGAGGTGGTTTTCGTGACGCCACTCCTCAAGCTCAGTCCGCAGGCCGAAGGCTGGACGCTGGACGAATTGCTTCGAACCGTCGGCGGCTACACGGTGGAAGGGAAGGATGCGTCGGTGCCAAATCCGGCCCATCCGGAAAAACGTCCGCCGATGGCGTTCCACGTCGGGTTCGAGGTCGGCATGTGGACGGAGGATAACACCGTGATCCTTCGGGACGTTCAACGCGGAACCGAGATCACGGTCTCCGACATCGACGGCATCGTGGCGGCGGTGGGTTCATCGCCGGTTAATCACTTGGCCGACGCCCTGCGAGGGAAAGTTGACGAGCTACACGTCATCGGGGACGCCGTCGCGCCGGCGAACGTGGAAAATGCGACCTATCAAGGCGCACGCCTGGGAAGGGAGATCTAAAAATTTCCCGGTACAAGACCGGGGATTCAAGCCAGACGCCTTAGGCGTTCTTGCGTCGTCGGATGAGAGCAAGCGCGCCCATGC
>Ga0247843_1004442_pt1 | contig 21007 bp, 19 predicted proteins | sample LaCruzMarch2017__FD_192420 | JGI IMG/M metagenome (GOLD analysis project Ga0247843, IMG submission 192420) | Freshwater microbial communities from meromictic Lake La Cruz, Castile-La Mancha, Spain - LaCruzMarch2017_8m | ecosystem: Environmental > Aquatic > Freshwater > Lake | place: Spain...
CAGGTCTATTCTCAATAAGAGGCCGGTAAAGGGGTGTCAGTCTCAATTCCTCGATTGACGAGCATACAATGGTAGCGGAATTCGCGATTCTCAGCTCGTTAACCTCCCAAGTCCGACAGACTGCTAGCTCTAACAAAACCCCGTCCCACCCCGCCGGTGCCGCCAAGGTCACGCCCCACCTCGCCCGCCCACCTCGCGCCTCGCCGGCCGGCATTGCCACCGCGGCCAAATCCAGCAGGTTCATGAAATTCGTATACCGCCCGAGCGTCGCGTTCGTCTGGTAAGGCTCATCCATTACTTCCGCCACCGTATAGATCCGCGGCGTGGTCGGCAGCAGCATCACCTCGATCTCTCGCCACACTTTCCCCGCCTCCCGCGCCAGCTCTTGCAAGCGGTATTGCGCCCGAAAAGTCGCCGCCGCATCCCAGCCTTTTGATCCTTCGAGAATTTTCCGAGTCACCGGAAACACCTCGCCCGGATGCTCCTCGACAAAGCCTCCGAGCGCCGCCCAGCGCTCTGCCACCCACGGACCCTCGTAAAGCAACTTCGCGACCTCCACAAAAGGCATCAGATCGAACTCCACCGGCACCCCGCCGATCGCCTTCAACCGCTCCACCGCCGCCGCGAACAGCCCCGGCGTGTCGGGATCCCCGGCGAAATCCAGCTCCCTCGGCACCCCGAAGCGGAAGCTTGCGCCCACCTGACCCGTTGTTTCGATCTGCCGCGAGAACGCATCCGCCTCATCAAAGCCCGCTACCACCGCGGCAATCGTCGCAGCATCCTCCGCCGTTGGGGTGAAGACCGAAACGCAGTCCAGCGAACGGCAGGCCGGCACCACGCCACGCGCACTCAGCAGCCCCTTCGTCGGCTTCCACCCGACCAGCCCTTGGAATGCCGCAGGCACCCGGCCGGATCCCGCGGTGTCCGTCCCCAGCGAAAAGCAGCACAGCCCCGCCGCCACCGCCGACGCGCTACCCGAACTCGATCCCCCCGGCAAAAACTCCGCATCGATCGCATTCCGCGGCACCCCGTAAGGCGACCGCGTCCCGACCAGACCCGTCGCGAACTGGTCCAGATTCACCTTCCCCAGCGGGATCGCCCCCGCCGCCCGCAGCCGCCGCACCACTTCCGCATCCGCCGCCGGCACATACGAAAACGCCGGACAAGCCGCCGTCGTCGGCCACCCCGCGACATCGATGTTGTCCTTCACCACGAAGGGAATCCCCCACAGTGGCAGGTCCTTCGGCATCCCCTCCACCTCCCCCGCCCTTGCCAACAACTCCTCCAACTCCGGCAAATGAATGAACAGCGCCGGATCACCCCAGACGCGGATCTTCTCATAAAGCTCCGCCACCAGCTCCCCCGGCCGCAAGCCCGACGCATACCGCGCTCTGACATCTGAAATCTTCATCTTCTTCAAATCAAAAATCCTCAATCATCAATCCTCAATCGACAATCTCTTCACCACCATCAACGCCTGCCCCGCCCTCACACTCGCGCCTTCCACCACCAGCACCTCGACCACTTCGAGGTGCTCGTCCGCATCCACCGCCACTTCCATCTTCATCGCTTCCAGAATCATCGCCGTCGCCGCTACCGGAAGCAGATCCCCGGCCTGAACCTGGACCTTCCACACGCTGCCAGTCACCGGGCTGTCCAAGGTCACGCAGCCATCCGGAATCGTGATCTCGCTCTCCTCCACCACCTCCTCGGCCGGCGCGTCCATCACCAACCCCGCCTCTTCCCACCGCCGCCGCTCCGCCTCGAAGGCCCCACGTTGCTTGGTCCGGAAGGCCTCAATTTCCACCGCGTGCTGCTCCAGATAAGCTTCGTAGTCCGCAAAGCGGAACACCGACTCCTCGATCTCCAGCTTGTGCCGGCCGCGCGGCACCTCCTCGCGCAAGCGCAGCAACTCCTCCGCGCTGACCGGGTAGAAGCGCAACTGGTCGAAGAACCTCAGCAGCCAAGGCTTCCCAAAGTCCGCGGTCTTCCGCCAGCGGTTCCACACCGGGATCGTCCGCCCGGTGAACTGGTAGCCGCCCGGACCTTCCATCCCGTAGATGCAAAGATAGGCCCCGCCGATCCCCACCGCGTTCTCCGGCGTCCAGGTCCGCGCCGGATTGTACTTCGTCGTGACCATCCGGTGCCGCGGATCGAGCGGCGTCGCGACCGGCGCGCCGAGATAGACATCGCCCAGACCCATCACCAGATAGGAGGCGTCGAAGAAGATGCGATACACCTCGTCGATCGATTCCAGCCCGTTGATCCGCCGGATGAACTCGAGATTGCTCGGGCACCACGGCGCATCGGGTCGCACGCTTTGCATGTAACGCTGGATCGCTTCCCGGGTGCTCGGATCGTCCCAGCTCAGCGGCAAGTGCACGATGCGTGTCGGCACTTCGATCTGCTCCAAGGGCGGCAGCGACAGGATTCCCTCGCGGATTATCTCCCACAGGTCGCAGCGCCCGATCACCGCGGGATCGAAATGCACCTGCAAAGACCGGATCCCCGGCGTCAAGTCGATGATTCCCGCGAGTTCCTGCTTCTTCAGCCACTCGTAAACCACGTGTGCCTTGAAGCGCAGCTTGAGGTCGAGGTGGTGCGGACCGAACTCGATCAGCACGTAGCGGTCCCCGGCGCGACGAACGACGACGGAATCATCTCCCTCGCCGAAGACGTCCAAGATGGGAGATGTTAGATGGGAGATGGTGGATGTCGGATCCGGAAGATCTTGGATCTCGCCGTTTAAGAAAGCCGCCACCGCGAGGCTTTGGTCCCGGGCCCAGGCCTCGTCGATGGGCACGAAAGTGATCCGGTCGCCCGGGCGGAGTTGGCCGAGCTTCCACAGCTCGGCATCGACTACCACCACCGGGCACACGAAGCCGCCGAGGCTCGGGCCGTCAGGTCCGAGGATGACGGGCATGTCCCCGGTGAAGTCGACCGCGCCGATCGCGTAGGCGTTGTCGTGCAGGTTCGACGGATGAAGCCCCGCCTCGCCTCCATCGGTGCGCGCCCATTTCGGCTTCGGGCCGATCAAGCGGACCCCGGTGCGGGCCGAGTTGTAGTGAACTTCCCAGGCCGTGGCGAAGAAGGTCTCGATGTCTTCGTCGAGAAAGAAGTCCGGCGCCCCGTGCGGACCGTAGAGGACGCCGATTCTCCAGTGAGAAGAAAGCCGGATCGACGATTGATGATTTTCGATTGCCGATTGTTGATTTGTCGCAATGCCGAGGATGTCGCCCGGAAGAAGGGCGCGCCCGAAGGGACCGCCGAAGCGCCCCAGCGTGAAGGTCGACGCGCTGCCAAGGTAATCCGGTGACTCGATCCCGCCCGCGACCGCCAGATAGCAGCGCATGCCCGGCCCCTCGATCCGGCCGATCTTCAGCGTGTCACCCGCCGCCACTTCGATGGCCGCGCCAAAAGCCACCGCATCGCCGTTCTTCAGCACCAGCACCTCCGCCCCGGCAATCGCGATCGTGGCCGCGGTGTTGAAGCGCAGCGCCGGGCCGCTCATTGTGATCTCCAGACCGGCCGCGCCTTCCGGATTGCCCACGAGACGATTCGCCAGCCGGAACGACAGCGAATCAAAGGGCCCGCAAGGCGGCACCCCGACTTCCCACAGCCCGGTCCGACCCGGCCAATCCTGCACCGTGGTCATCGTGCCAGCCGACAGCACGTCGAAGGTATTCGGCCGGTAATCGAAGGACGCCATGTCACGCATCGCCACCCCGCCCGCGACGAAGAGCGGCCAGGCCGCGACTTGCCGCAGGTAGCGCAGGTTGGTCTCGATCCCGGAGATCCGGCTCTCGTCGAGCGCCCTGCCTAACAGCTCCATCGCCGCCGCCCGGTCCGCGCCGTGCACCATCACCTTGCTCAGCAGCGGATCGTAATACGGACTTACCTCGGTGCCCGCGACGATCCAGCCGTCGCAACGCGCCCACTCCGGAAAACTCGCTTCGGTCAGCAGCCCGCAGCTCGGGCGGAAGTTGTGGTTCGGATCCTCCGCATAGACCCGGGCTTGGATCGCATGACCTTGCGGCTCCGGCGCTGAGGCCGGCATCGTCCAAGCGGGATCGAGCGCCAGCCGGATCATCCACTCGACCAGATCGATCCCCATCACCAGCTCGGTGACCCCGTGCTCGACCTGCAAGCGGGTGTTCACTTCGAGAAAGAAGAAATCACCGTGATCCGCGTCGTAGATGAACTCGACCGTGCCCGCCGAGCGATAACTCACACTCTCGCCCAGCTTCACCGCCGCCGCGTGAAGGGAACTGCGGACCTCCGCCGCAAGCCCCGGCGCCGGGGTTTCCTCGAAGACCTTCTGGTTGCGCCGCTGCACCGAGCAGTCGCGCTCGCCGAGCGCCAGCACCCGGCCCGCCCCGTCGCCGAAGATCTGCACCTCGACGTGCCGGCCGCGCTGGATAAAGCGCTCGATGAACACGCCGCCGGAGCCGAAGCTCCGCTCGCTGAGCCGGACCACGCTCTCGAACTCCTTCGCCAGTTCCTCCGCGTCGCGGCAGACCTTCATCCCGATCCCCCCACCGCCCGCGGTGCTTTTCAGCATCACTGGATAGCCGATCTCCGCCGCCGCCGCGACCGCAGCCGCCGCGCTCTCTAACAGGCCCGTCCCAGGCACCAACGGCACCCCCGCCTCGCCGGCCAAGCGCCGGGCCTCGTGCTTCAGGCCGAAAGCGATGATCTGCTCCGGCGTCGGGCCCAGCCACTTCACCCCGGCGTCCTCACAGAGCCGGGCGAAGTCGGTGTTTTCGCTGAGCAAGCCGTAGCCCGGGAAGACCGCCGCGGCATCGCTTTGCTCCGCGATTTCAATGAGCGCGTCCTTCCGCAAATAGCTCTCCGACACCGGCCCCGGCCCGAGCCGATGGGCTTCGTCGGCCAGGTCGACATGCGGCGCGCCGGAGTCGGGATCCGAGTAAACGGCGATCGCCCGGTGGCCGAGCTTGTGAATGGTGCGGATCGCCCGTGCGGCAATCTCGCCACGATTTGCTATGAGGATGTTCATCGGTGTACTGGACCGCGGACTTTAGTCCGCTCGTAAGGTTGGTTGGTTTGCGGATCTCGGGCGGACTAAAGTCCGCGTTCCAGTACATCCCAGATGAGGACCTCAACCGGCGTCGGATTCCAGCCATTGCAGGGATTGTTCAACTGCGGGCAGTTCGAAATCAAACACACCACATCCATCGCCGCGACCATCTCGACATAGCGGCCCGGCGCGGAGATCCCGTCGGCGAACGTCAACCCGCCCTCCGGCGAAACCGGCACGTTCATGAAGAAGTTGATGTTGCAAGCGATGTCCCGCTTCGTCAGTTCCACCTTCCACTCCTGCGCGCCGCGGATGAAGGAATCGCGGCAGGCGTGCATGCACTCCTTGTCGTGGGCGTAGCGCATCGTGTTGCTCTCCCGCGAACACGCGCCGCCGAGCGTGTCGTGGCGGCCGCAGGTGTCGGCGGTGATCTCCAACAGAACATTCCCCTCCGTGCTCATCAGTTTCGTCCCGGTCGTCAGGTAGAGTGCCTGCTGGGCCTGGATGGTGCCGTCGGCCGAGTAGCGCTCGGTCGGATCGGCGGCGCTGTAGAACAGGGTGTCAGCCGCCTGGTTCCCTTCGAGATCAAGGATCCGCAGGGTCTGGCCCTTCTTGATTTCGTGGACCCACCAATCGCCCGCTGGAATGACGTGGCGATACGTGGCGCTGGCCGGATCGAGGCTGCTTTCGGTCATGGCGGTCAGGAGCGCAAAGTGTGATAGGTCTCGTTGTTCTCCCAGGCGCGGAGATTCTCCGGACGGACGGCGAAGCACGGATCTTCGGGCCCGGGAGCCTCGCCCGCGAGGACATCCAGCTTCACCGGCCGCGGCCGATAGACAGGATCGGGATAGAAGGGGTGCTGGCAGGTGTTGAGGACCACCAGCGTGTCGATTTCAAAGCGCAGCTCGACGAAATCGCCAGCCTTCGAGTGGCCAGGCACGAAGGAAAGTTTCCCCGCCTCGTCGGCCACCACCTTGCTGAACCAGTTGAGGTTCGGCACCAGGTCCCTCTTGCCGAGACCCCACTTCGCGAGCTCGATCAGGAAGCAATCGCGGCCATTGCGGTGCCACTCGTTGCGGGCCTGCTGGTAGTTGTGCTCGCCATATTTCGAGAGGACCCGTGCGGCGTCGGAGTGGCCGCAGACCGTGTCGTGCCAGCCGACCGTATCGGCGGTGATCGAGGCCAGCAGCCGGCCCATGTCCGAGTGCAGGCAGTATGGAGCCCGGAGGTAGAAGATGTGCTGGCCCTTGAGCGTGTCGGGCATGTTGTAGCGCTCGTTCCGCTCGAGCGCGTTGTAGAGCAGCATTGAAACGTTCGCGCCGCCTTCGAGGTCGGTCAGCCGCAGCCGTTTGCCGCGGGAAATCACGCCGGACCACATGCCCGCGCCGGTGAGTGTCTTCTCGTAAAGGGTCTTCATCTTCCAATCGGCAATCTCAAATCATCAATCGTCAGATCGCCGACCGCTTCGCGTGAAGCGGCGGGATCAAATGCGGCGTCAGCGTCAACTGCGCGGTCTTCACGCCCTTGCAAGTCACCAGCTTGTTCGTGATCTCCCGCAGCGTCCGGGCCGGACCCTGCATCAGGATGACCTCCAGCACATGCTCGTCCTCCAGCAACACGTGCTGCGAAGAAATGACCTCCGCGATGTGATCGCGGAAGATCCGCGAAAGGTCGCGAAGCAGGGTGCTCTTCGACTCGTCGTAAACCAGCGTCAGCGTGCCGGCCATCACCTCGGTGCCCACTTTCCCGAGGTGTTGGGCCGCGTGCTGGTGAACCATTTCAGCCACCGCCTGCGAGCGGCTGTCGAAGCCACGCTCCCCGACCAGTCGGTCGAGCGCCTGGAAAGTCTCTTCAGGCATCGAGACGGTGACCCGCCTCACCCCGTCGTTGTTGTCGTCCACTGCCATCGGCAGGGATCCTAAGCAGGCACGGGGCCAGTATGAAGAACTTTTTATTTTGTCATACCACAACAGCCACGCATTGACCGCAAACGCAGACGACCCGCCCCCCGGCCACGAGGCCGAAGGACGGGTCTAAGGACCAAACAACCAAACACAATCGGGAACTCCACGAGGAGCCCCCGGGGAGGATCAGAAGCGCCAGACGAGATCCAGCGTCAGGCGGCTCTCGATCACGCTGTTCTCTTCACTGGTCAGCGGGATTTCATAGGCGATGCCCGTCTGAATCGAGTCGGTGATCTTCGAACGGAAGCCGACCGCCGCCGTCACGAGGTGGCGGTTCTCTTCAGCGTTGCCGGCCCCGATGTTGAAGAAATCGCTTCCTTCGAACTCAGCGATCACCGGGACGACTCCGCCGGCCTGCGAATTGAAGGCGCGCCGGCCATCACCCGCATCCAGCACCGAGAACCAGTTCACCTCGACCAGCGGGATGAACCATGGAGTGACCTCGTAGCTGGCGTGGCCGCTGACGAAGCTGCTGGTCGCCTGCTGATCCGAGAACGGGATGGTGACACCTGCACCGCCAGCAAACTGCCAATCATCCAGCATCTTCACACCGGAGAGAATCAAGTTCACCGCGCCGTCACCGGCACCTTGGAAGACATCCGAGTTCCCGGTCGGAAACTCGAAAGTCATCGATCCGCTCAGCGCGTGCCCGGCCTGCGGGTCGAGCAGGAAGGCGTATTTCAAGCCACCACCAAGATTCGCAAAACCACTTTCGCTGCTCAGGGTCGCGTCGGGATTGAAATCGATGTAGCCGTCCTTGGTCGCAACGATCGACAACCGCTCGCTCAAGGCATACTCGAGTTGCAGGGCGTAGACCTGCACATCACCGCCCACCGGCAGGTCCCCGGCAGTGGTGTTCACGAAATCCGGCAAGGCATGATACGCGAAGATCGGCCGGATATTCGTGCTAGGCACCGCGAGGTCAAAGAGCGTCGGGTTGGTGATCGGCCGGCGAAGGTCCTCCAACCAATCACCGCCCGAAGTCGGGCTGGCAGGAGGATCGGTGATGATTTCTCCGGCGAAGGATGCCGTGCAGGTTCCAAGGGCAAGAAGTGGTGCGACGATGGATTTCATATGGGTATAAGTTAAGCCCGGATCGGACATCCGGACGCTGTCCATAAAAACCAGATATCCGCTTGACCCAATTGGAATTCAGGAGCCGGTTTCCAGTCGGAATCCGATAAACACCCACCCGGCTCCAATTTCCATCGCCCCCCGCCGCCCCTCACGATCAGGGGCCGGCGGCATGGACTTGCTCCTTCGCCAGATCACCGCGCCATCGAGCGTCCGATCACCCCCGCCAGGTATTTTTGGAAGTGCCAGATCGGCTCCTCCAGATGACTGAGGCGGCCCTGGGCGTAGCCGACCGAGCCCAGGCCGCGCTGGGTGGCGGTACAGACTTCCATGTCCTCCATGTGGAAGTCGATGCCGGCCTGGATCTCCTTCTTGAGCACTTCCTCATAATCCGGCAGCTCCTTGGCGGCAGGTGGGACGATCATCGTGGTCATCAGCGTACAGGTCTCCGGACCCGTCGGCAGGAGACGGTACCAGTAAACACGGTCCGGCGCGGAGAAGAGCAGGAAATTGGGGAATCCGAGATAGACCCACCACTCGACGCAGTCCTCGATCGCCAGGCCCGGGAAGACAGGGAAAGGCGTGCCGGCATCGCCGCTGGCGAGGATCTCCTGCTTCATGCTGTCCTTGAGCGGCAGGTGCATCGCGGAGAACTCGGGATCGAAGGGCTCCGTCCAACAGCCGCGCGCCGGCAGGAAGGGCTCCAGGGTTTTCATGTGGGCGCCGAGGTGGTGGTAGGCTTCCATGAAGTTCTCTAACAGGACCTTCCAGTTGAACGGACATTCCCAGTGCGCCGACCACACCAGGTCGCCGCCGGCCATGTCCCACTTGCCGACGAAGTCGTCGCGGAAGCGCCCGTATTTCTCGCCGATCGGCGCGATCTCCGCCGACAGCGTCGCGAACACGAAGCCTTCCCAGATCTCGCTGCGGAACTCGTGGAGGCAGACCTCGCTGCGATCAAAGCCTTCCGCCTGCTGCATCTCCGGCGCACCGACCAGCTTCCCGCCGAGGTCGTAGCTCCACAGATGGTAGGGGCAAAGGATCACCCGCTTGTTGCCCTCGTCCGGGTGGCCGAAGCCGCTCGGCATCAGGTCCATCCCGCGGTGGCGGCAGGTGCGGGAAAGCACCCGCACCGCGAGGTCCTTGCCGCGGACCACCAGCATCGGCTCGCCGCAGACATCGACCCGCACGAAGTCGCCGGCGTTCGGGATCTGCGAGACATGGCAGAGCGAGATCCACTCCTTGGCGAAAATCTCCGCGTTCTCGAAGTCGTGGAAGGCCGGATCGGTGTAGGCCGCTGCGGGCAAAGTGGTTGATTGCTCGCGGGGCTTGGCGGCGGCGGCGAGGATCGAGGCGAACAAGGAATCGTCCGGCGCGGGGTCGGACTTCGCGGGCGGAGCGGGTGCTGGGGCGACGGTGCTCATGGAGTTGGGCTGTTAGTTTGGAAGTGTTGGTGAAAGCGTTCGCGCTGGCGCAGGCCGATCCACGAATTGATCTCCCAGAGATCGGCGACCGGGACGCGGGTGAAAGGGGCGCACTGGAGATAGCCGTCGGGCCCGAACTCGGGAGTCATCGTGAAGCCTGTGAAGCCGCGCTCGGCCATCGAGTCCCAGACCCGCGTCCACCAGCGCTCGTGGGCCGCAAGCGCGTCGGCGTGCTCCGGCGCGCGGGGGTCCGGCACCTGCGGCCCCTGGTTGTAGCCGACGCGCGGCTGGATGTGGTGGGCGTGGCGGGCGGCGAGCTCCAGCAGCTCGTCCTCCTCGTCGAGGATCAGCCGCTCGCTGACCACGCACCAATGACTGAAGTCGCAGGTGATCCGCAGTTCCGGCACCGCGCGCAGGATCTCGCGGCTGAGCCAGGGGCTGTAAGTCGGGCGCCCGCGGTGGGTCTCGACCGAGATGACGATGCCGTGCTTCTCCTGAAGCCGGACCACGCCTTCGTGAAACTTCACCGCGTCGGCAGCAGACCACGCGTCGTAGCCGGCCATCGTGTTGATGAAGCGCGGCGTGCCCTCCAGGCTGCGGACGACGCCTTCCTCCAGCGAGCCGAGATGCTCCTCCACGCTCCGCCCCGGCGTCGGGACATAGCAGCCTGCCGGCGTGCAGGTGCTGATCTCGGCGATCCATTCCATCCCGCCGCCGGCGAGTTCCGCGAAGAACGACTCCCGTTCGGCGGGATCGGGCGGGGCCGGAGCCTCGATCCCCTGGAAGCCGGCCGCGTGGCAAAGCGCGATCGCCTCGGCGAGGCTGCCTTCGTGCCCCCACAGGGTTTTGAAAAGCGAGAGTTCCATGATTCTTGTTAGAGAGTGCGGGCCACGCGGAAGCCCAGATTGTCCCAGCGCGCCTGCTCGGGTGCCCAGTCGCGCCACGAGGCGCGCAGCACCCGCGGCAGGTGGTCCCAGGCCCCGCCGCGGATCACCCGGCAGCCGGGCTTGCCGCCAATCGTCCACGCCGTGCCATCGGCCGGTGCGCCGTCGTAGCCGGGATGCCACAGGTCGGCGGTCCACTCGCAGGCATTGCCGAGCAGGTCGACCAGTCCGAAGGCGTTCGCCGGATAGCCGCCGACCGGAAGCAGATGTCCGGCACCGACCGCGTCGCCGCGCTCGTCATAGAGGAAGTTCGCATCGCCCGCTTCAAGCCGCGAGCCCACGGGAAAGACCGAGCTGCTGCCGGCGCGGCAGGCGTATTCCCACTCCGCCTCGGACGGCAGCCGGCACGGCACGCCGCGGAGAATGCCCAGCTCCCGCAGGAAGCCCATCACCTCGGGAAAAGTCACGCAGACCACCGGGCAATCCTCCGCCAACCCGACCGGCGAGCCCGGCGGCAGCGAGCCCATCACCGCGCGCCACTCGCCGCGGGTCACCGGTGCCCGGCCGAGCGCGAAGGCTTTCACCTCCACCCTGCGCTGTGGCAGCTCGACCGCGGTGACGAACTTGTCCTCGGCGACGCCCCCCATCCGGAAGCCACCGGCCGGCACTTCGACGAACTCCGTCCCGCGGGACGGGATCGCGACTGGATCGGAAAGGGCCATGAAACGCTCCATCAGAGGCCTTCCGCCACCAGCGCCTTGAACGGCGCCAGCACCACGCCGGACTCCATCGGATGCTCCTTCTTGACGGTGCCGAACTTGATCCACCAGTCGTTGGTCAGCTTCCAATGACGGCTGATCTCGTTGTTCGTGCCAAAGGGAGGATCACCGTCCATCACGCCCATGAAGCGCGCGGCCTCCTCGAGGTTGAAGGGATAGATCCCGCCGTCGGTCGCGCTGCCCTCGGCGCCGACCACCGTCACCACGTCCTCGACCGTGAAGCCCAGGCCCTTCGCCATGATCGCGTTCGCCTCGGCCGGGTTCTCCTTCCAGAACTTCACCGCGGCGAAGTAGGCCTTCATCGTCAGCTTCGCGAGTTCCGGCTTCGATTCGAGGAACGAACCGCTCATGTACATGCCGTCGCCGAGCAGCGCGGTCTTCTTGAAATACGGATCCTTCGAGGTGGCGACCACCTTGCTGCCCGGCAGACTCGCCAGCACCTTGCCGCCGAAGGGCTCCCAGAACTCGCCGGCCGCCACCTTGCCGCTGACCATCGCCGCGACCGCGTCGTCCATGATCACGTTGGTGTACTTGACCTCGTCGAACTTCACCCCGTTCTCCTCCAGCCAGATGCCCATGTAGATCTGGGTCAGCCCGCCTTCGAGCACCGCGACCTCCTTGCCCTTCAGGTCGGCGGCGCCGTTGATCCCCGGGCCCAGGATGATCTTGTCGGTCCCGTAGGACGGGTTGGTGTAGGTGACCAGCTTGACCGGCACGTTCTGGTCGGCGGCGATGGGTCCGTATTCGACGGTGGACGAACTCACATCCAACTTGCCCGCCGCCATCTGGGCGAAGCTCTCGTAGGGGTCCTCGATGATCGAGATCTCGAGGTCGAGTTCCGGCACCAGGTTCTTCTCCTTCGCGATGAACCAGAAGGCGTAGCCCGGCCACGAGAACAGCGAGACGCGGACTTTCTGCGGACTCCCGGCGGAGGCGGCGGCGGCGGCTTCTTCCTTCTTGGTGCAGCCGGCGAGCAGCAGGCAGGCACCCGCGATGACGGGCAGGAAACGAGGGACGTTTTTCATGATTCGGATCAGTGGAGGTAGCGGAAACAAAAACGGTGGAGCAGGCGCAGCAGCGCGTCGGTGAGCAGCCCGAGCAGACCGATGGTGAGTATGCCGGCCATGATGTCGTCGACCTGCACGAAGCGCTTGGCCCGCATCATCATCGCGCCGATTCCATCGGTGGCGGCGACGATCTCGGCGATCACCAGGTAGGTCCAGCTGACCGCCAGCATCTGCCGCGCGGTGTCGAGGTAGTTCGGCAAGGCGGCCGGCAGCAGCACCCGCCAGATCACCTTGGCCCGGCCGGCACCGAGGGTGCGCGAGCATTCGACCAGCTCGGCGGAGACCGCCCGGGTGTTGTCCATGAACAAGGTGGTCAGGAAGAACACCACGCCGATCACCAGCAGTGCGATCTTCTGGCCGTCGCCGGTGCCGAGCCACATCAGCAGCAGGGGCACGAACGACGGGGCGGGCAGGTAGCGGAAAGGCGAGACCAGCGCGTTGAGGAAGCACTCCACCGGGGTGAAGGCCCCCATCAGCATCCCGAGCGGCAGCGCGAGGCCGAAGCTGAGGAAGATCCGCCGCACGCTCTGCAAGACGTCGGCCCCGAAGCCGCGCTCGAAGAAGAGCTCTTTCCACGCCTCGAACACTTTCAGCGGCCCCGGCAGCAAAGTCGGATCAGCGAGTCCGGACGACGCCAGCACTTGCCAGCCCGCAACGAACGCGAGCCATGCCGCCAGACCCAGGCCGAACCGGGCTTGCGGCCGCAGCACCCGGCGGAATTCGAACCACGAGCGCCGCGCCCGGTCCGGCCGCGCGAGCGTCCCGGCCGGCAAGCCGCCTGCCGTTTCGCTGACACCGCTGGAGAGGACATCCGGCATGATTCGAAGTCCTCAAACCAGCACCCGCCATGCCATCGACGGCGTTTATTTGCGTTTGCAACTATCTGCGGAGCTTTTAGAATCGGCTCCAGATGCCGACCCCGACGCTCTCGCAAACCGACACCATGCCGCAGCAGGTGGCGTGGCGGCTATTCCTCACCGTCCATGCGCTGGCGACCCGAAGGATCGACGCGGAACTGCTGGCGGCCGGGGTCCTTTCCTTCGACGACTACGACGTGCTGCTGACCGTCAACGAGGCCGCCGACGAGACCATGCGGATGAGCGAGCTCGCCGAAGCCGTGCTGCTGAGCAACAGCGGCATGACCCGCCGCGTCGCCCGCCTCGTCGAGCGCGGCCTGCTGCATCGCGAGCAAAGCCGCGACGACGGCCGGGTGTTCCGGGTCAGCCTGACCCGGGCCGGCCGGCGGGCACTGGAAGAGGCATGGGAGGTCTACCGCGGACTGATCGAGGACAACTTCGTCCGCCACCTGAGCGCCGCCGAGGCCCGGACGCTCGGCGGCATCTTCCAGCGGGTGCTCGACCGGATCGGAGGCGCGGAGCACCAAGGGCTGCTCGACGCCCAGGTCACCGACGCGCCGAAACCGCGCTCATGATCCGCCAGGCAACGGTGCGCTGACAGGAAACGCCGGCACCCGGCCGAGGCAGGAAATCCAAGGAAGCCTGTCGTCCGTCCAGCACTCGTCCGCAGGCACGTGCGGCAGCGGGTCATCGAAGCTGCACGTATTGACCTCGAACCACTCCGGGATCGCGGGATCGTAGAACATCAGCGGCGTGCCGCAGTCGCCGCAGAACGAACGTTCGCGTCCGGCGAAGTGCACGACCTTCGCGCACCCCTTGCTCCAGGCGAGCGCGCCGCTCCGGAAGAAAGTCCAGGCCACCACCGGCGCGCCGCTGGCCCGCCGGCAGTCCTCGCAATGGCACAGGGTCGTCTGCACCGCCGGCCCGCGGACCTCGTAGCGGACCGCGCCACACAGGCAGCCGCCGCACAACAGGTCGTCCTCACTCATAATGCATCGGGGGAAGTTCAGCCCAATGTCCGGCTTCGAGCGGCGGCGCCTCGACGATCGCACGAGCGACTTTCCCGCAAAGGGCGTCGGTCATCCTTTCAAACAGCAGCCTCCCCTCCTCCGCGCTCGCCCGCGACGGATGACCGGTCACTCCATTGAGACTGGTCTGCGCGACCGGATAGGAAAACACGGTCCCGCCGGTGCGATCCGGATCGTCGCCTTCCGCCAGCCGGTCGAGATGGACCAGCTCCGGATGAAGATGCAGCATCAGCGAGGTCTCCGCCGCGTTGGCGTGCAGGTCGGCGGCGTCGCGGGTGTATTCATTCCAGATCGTGTCATCGAGCTGGAAGACATGCAGCAGCCCGATCTGCAAGCGCCCCAGGTACGAGAGACGCAGTTGATCGACAGCGACCCGCGCCGGAGCGTCGTTGCCGAAGTGGGCGTTGACCAACAGCAGCCGCTTCCAGCCGCTCGCAACCGCCCAGGCGGCGAGCTCGCGCAACACGGCGATGAAGGTCTCGTGGCGCAGCGAGAAGGTTCCCGGCCACTTCGGGGTGTGGCCCTGCGACACCGTGTAGCGCAGCGCCGACATCACCGGCACGCCCGTCCGTGCCGACGCCGCATGGCACACGGCTTCGGCTAGCAGCGTGTCCATCGCCACCGGCAGGTGCGGCCCGTGCTGCTCGGTGGCACCGAGCGGAAGCAGCAGCAGGCCGCCGTTCCTTTCGCGAAGATCCGCGATCTCCGGCCAGGCGAGGTTCTCTAACAGGACCGGCTTCATCGGCGTGTTAGAAAAGCCGCGCGTAGGTATCGATCTCCCACTGGCTGACCCGCTGGTGGTACTGGCGCCATTCCTCGGACTTGTAGGTGATGAACTCGTCGCGCAGCTCCTTGCCGAGGGTCTTCTCGACGAAGGGATCCGCGGCGAAGGCGGCGACCGCCTCGTCGAGGGTCTTCGGAAGCTCGCCGATTCCCCGGGCCGCGAACTCTTCCGGCGTGAGTTCGTAAAGGTTGTCCTCCTGCGCCGGGCCGGGATCGAGGCCTTCGCGGATCCCTTCCAAGCCGGCGGCGAGCACCAGCGCGGCGGCGAGGTAGGGATTGCAGGCGGCGTCGGCATTGCGGCTCTCGCAGCGGCCGCCGGCCATCGGCACGCGCACCGAGTTGGTGCGGTTGTTGCGGCCGTAGGAATTGAACACGGGAGCCCACGAGTAGTAGGACATCAGCCCCTTGCGGACCAGCCGCTTGTAGGAATTCACCGTCGGCGCGAAGGCCGCGCAGAGGGCCGGGCCATGCTTGAGCACGCCGGCGATGAACTGGTAGCCGAGCTCGCTGATCCCGAGCCCGCGCGGATCGTCGGCATGGTCGCGCTTGAACAGGTTCGCGTTACTATGGATGTCGTAGAGCGACATGTTGAAGTGCGCGCCGCTGCCGGTCCGGTTGGCGAAGGGCTTCGGCATGAAGGTGGCGAGCAGCCCCTCCTCCGCAGCGTAGTGCTTGGCCATCACCCGGAAGAAGACGTAGCGGTCGCACATCGTCAGCGCGTCGGCGTATTTGAAATCGAACTCGAACTGCGAGTTGGCGTCCTCGTGGTCGAGTGAATAGAGATCCCAGCCGAGCCCGTTGATCGCGGTCGAGACCTTGTCGATCCAGGTGTAGCGGTCGAGGAAACGCTTCACGTCGTAGCAGGCCTTGACGAGGTCGTCGTCGGGATTCGGAATCTCGAGCGGACCGCCCGGAGTATGTTTGACGACGTAAAGTTCGCATTCGATCCCGAGGTTCAGGCCGAAGCCCATCTCGGCCGCGGCGGCGAGCTGCTTCTTGAGCGCGACGCGGGTGCTGACCTCGTAGGGCTCGCCCTTGAAGGTGTTGTCGGCAGGGAACCACGCCACCTCCTTGTTCCAAGGCAGCACGCAGCCGCGCCCGAGGTCTGGCAGCGAGTTGATCTCGTCGTCGTTCGGCTTCTGGCCGAGTCCGTCGAGCGCGTAGCCGGTGTAGAGCTCCGAGCCGGCGGCGAAGTCCTCGAAGTGGTCGATCGGCACGAACTTGCCCTTCGGCACGCCGTGGATGTCGACATAGGCGCCGACACAGTATTTGACACCTTGTTGCTTGAGCGAGTCCCGGAGGGCTTGGATCTGTTCTGAGTTCATAAGTATTGGTCGAAAAGCATGAAGACGGCTGAGCCGGCCGCCCCGTGATGGGGCGAACCGTCTGTTAGACCACGTCGGGGTCGGACACCGCGAGACGCAGCACCGGGGTTTCCTTCTGCCCCTGGCCGGGCGGATGCATCATGTGGTCGATGTGCTTGCGGGTGGCCATGAAGGTCGGATCGAAGAGCTGGGCCTCCGAGCGCGGGCGCGGGACCGGGACTTCCACGAGTTCGCTGACCCGGCCCGGATTGGCATCGAGCACCAGGATCCGGTCGGACAGGAACACCGCCTCGTCGAGGTCGTGGGTGATGAAGACAATCGTGATGTCGACGTTTTTCCAGATATCTAACAGGTATGACTGCATCTTGCAGCGGGTCTGGGCGTCGAGCGCGCCGAAGGGCTCGTCCATGAACAGGACGCGCGGCTGGTTGGCAAGGGCACGGGCGATCGCGACGCGCTGCTTCATGCCGCCGGAGAGCTGGTGCGGATAGGCGTTCTCGAACTTCGACAGCCCGACCAGATCGATCCACTCGCGGGCCTCGCTGGCTGCGGTGGACGTCGACTTTCCGGCCATCCGCGGGCCGAACATCACGTTCTCCTTCACCGAGAGCCAGGGGAAGAGCGTGTAACCTTGGAACACCATGCCACGGTCGGAACCCGGCCCCGATACCGGTTCGCCATAAACCCTGACCTCGCCGGACGATGGCGTCTCAAGGCCGGCGAGAATCCGGACCAAGGTCGATTTCCCACAGCCGGAAGGACCGATCACGCACATCAGTTCCCGCTTGTGAACGGAGAACGAAACATCATCGAGCGCGGTGACCACCCCGCGCGGGGTTTCGAATTTCTTGGTCAGGCCCCGGACCTGCAACGCGACCGGGCGTTGCTGCAAGCGGGCGAAGCGTGCGGCGATCTCCGGCGATTGGTCGCGGTAACTGGGAAGCTCGAGGGTGCTCATGGCGATTTTTGGCGGGTGGCAGCGAGACGGGCCGCTTCGATCGCGGCGAGGCGGCCGTAGATCGCCGCCGCGGTGGTGCGGAACGGCCACGTGACGACCCGGGCGACGCCGCGGGACAGGGCTCCGGCAGTTCCCGCCCAGGGGAAGAGCAGGCCGTGCAGCCAGGAAAGCAGCTGGTCCATCACGAAGCCGGTCACCCCGATCAGGATGATGACGGGAAAGACCCGGTCGAAATTGCGGAAGCGGCCCTGGGTTTCGATGAACTCGGTGAGCCCGCTTTTCACCCCGATCAGTTCGGCGATGACCAGCCAGGTCCAGGCCCAGCCGAGGAGGATGCGGAGGTCGTTGTAGAGGTTCGGCAGGATGCCGGGGATCACCACCCTGGTGATCATCTGGCGTGGCTTGGCACCGAGCGTTTGGGCGGCTTCCAGCAACGAAGGATCGAGTAGACGCGTGGTTTTCGAGACCACCAGGACCATTTGGAAGACGGTACCGATGAAAACCAGCGCGACTTTCGGCGCGTCGCCCGCCAGCAGCACCGCCACCAGCAGCGTGCTGAAGGTCGGCGCCGGCATGTAGCGGAAGAAATCGACGAAGGGTTCGAACAGCTTGGAGAAGAAATCGAAGACCCCGCACAGGATCCCGAGCGGGATGCCGACCACGCAGGCCCACAGGAAACCCATGAAAATCACCCGCAGCGACTTGCGGTAACGATCCCCCATCGTCAGCTCGCCGTCGGGAACCTCGGCGCTGAAGTCCCGCATGCCGGCGCGGATGACTTCATGCGGCGCGGGCAGGTAGACGGGGTTCGCCGGCTTGCCTTGCGGCACGATCTTGAGCAGCGGCTCGTCGGGCAGGGACCGGAACGAAAAATCCGGCGAGAGCGACGAGAGCAGCGCCCAGTTCTGGCGGATGATATCCAGATTCTCCCCACTCAAGACCGGCTTGACCGAGGTCTTCGCCCCGGTCGCGAGATCGCGCCACAAGTGATAGAGCACCGCGTCGTTCTGGGCGTCGTCATATTTCAACCAGCCGTGCTCGACCGCCACCGGCGCGAGCTGCCGCAGCAGTTTTTGGTTCTTCCGCTTCGCCCCGGACGCCGGATTACCGGCGGCTTTCGCTGCCAGCACCGCCACATTCTCGGCCCGGACCGCCTCGACGAACTCCGGAAAAAAGCCCCGGCTGACGTGATCGCCTGCGGTGAAGACCGTGGTCACGCCTTCCCGCTCCGCCGACAGTTCGATCTTCACGTCTGGATGCCAGATCCACGGGACGTAGGAAACCACGCACCACAGCACCACCGGCAACAGGAAGGAAACGACGGTGAGTGCGAGCCGGCGTCCCTGCGGAAGATCGCGACGGATCAGGAACCAGTTTCTGAGAATGGCGGGGCGTGCCATGAGCTCGATCAACCTATGCGGTGAGGTTCGCGCCGGGAAAGGCCCAGAGCGACGGAAGGACCGCTCACTTGCCCTTCGCGGCAGCCAGTGCCTTGGTCAGCGAAGGATCGAGGTATTTCGCCGGATCCTGACTCTTTTCGTAGACCTTGAACTTGAGATTGAAGTCATCGACCACCTTCGAGGAACCGTAAACGTTGCCCAGCCCATCTCCCTTTTCCCAGCGCTTGAGGGCCTCGTCCAAGGTCAGGATGTAAGTGCCCTTGAGGAAGGGCTCGTATTCTTCCGGCAAGATTTTCACGCGGGCGGAGAGGATCTTCAGCGCATCGTCGAGGTTCTCCTCGTCGCGGATGTAGTCGGCAACCTTGTACCAGACCTTCACCACCTTGGCCCAGTCTTCCTTGTTCTTCTCCAGGCTCTCGGCTGAAACGTAAAGGAGATCGTAAATGATGCCGGGCGCGTCGGCCGATGTGAAGACTGGCTTCGAACCCGGCAGCACCTTGAGCGCTTGGCCCGAATTCGGTTGCCAGGCACCGATCGCATCGACCGCTTTCGACGCGAGCACCTGCGGCGTCTCGTTGGTCGGAGTGTTCACGATCGTCACGTCCTCCGCTTTCATGCCGGCTTTCTCCATACCGGTGAGCAGCAGCAAATGGGATACGAAGCCTTCCTCAAGTCCCACCTTCTTCCCCTTCAAGCCCTTCACCGAATCAATCCCTGGCGCGGCGACGATCATGTCGTTGCCGTTGGAGAAATCGTTGATAATGATGCCGACCGAAGGCTTGCCGGTTGCCCCGGTGACCAAGGCGTCGCCATTGGTCATACAGACCGCATCAACCTTCCCCGCGACAAACGCATCCATCGAAGGGACGTAGTCGAACCACTCGAACTTAACGTCCACCCCGGCCTCCTTGAACCAGCCTTTCTGGATGGCGATCTCCCACGCGACCCAACCAGGCCAGTCGGAATAAGCGATTTTCAAGGGTTCGGCCTGGGCCAAGCCGGCGAGGGACAACAACCCGGCGAGGGCGAATCGGAAACGTGGAAGTGATTTCATGGCGTGGTGGAATTGAGGTGAGCGAACGGCCGCGGTATGAAGATTTCGCAGTTTGTTCACACCTCAAGTAGCACGGGCCATACCATCGTCGGCTTCCGGACAGATAAAAAAAGGCGGCCGCGTTGCCGCGGCCGCCAGGATCCAGTTTCGGAAGAAACTGGTCCGATTTAGAACGAGACGCTCAGCTTGACGCCGGCGACGAGATGCTCGCGGCCACCAAGGGTGCCCGTGCCACCGACAAGCGGGGTGTCGGACACCAGGCCGTTATCGGCATCGACATACTTGACGTAAGGAGCAAGGGTCATGTTCTCGCGGAACTGCCAAGGCAACTCGGCCTTGACATACCAGCCTTGGAAGCCATCGGCGGTGCCGACGGAACCGAAACTATCCGAGATCTGCAGACCATGGCCGTCAGCGACGCCGACGCCGGCCGACAGATCCAAGCCCAGGCAACCTTCCATCAGGCTGAACGACTTGGTGATCTCAGGCTGCAGATACCAGCCATTGTTCGAGTCGAAGTCGTAGTAGAATGTCGCGCTGGCGCCGATGCCCCAGAAGATATCCTCCAAACCCGCGGACAGGTAAACTTCCTGGGTGTCGAGGGTTCCGGGAGTGTCCGAGAAGAAGTAGTAGATATAGCCCAACTCCAAAGACACCGGACCAAGGTTGGTCGCAACAGCCGCGTAGAGATCGAGCTCGTTGAAGCTGTTGCCGACGGTTTGCGAATCATTGACCGATCCGTACCAGGCACCGCCGCTGATCGTGAAATCTTCGGTGAGGTTGTAGGAAAGATCGATCCCGGCTTCAAGCAGGTCACTTCCGAGATCCACGAAGCGGAACTCGTATTGTGTGCTGTAGCCGACATGGACCTCGCCCGTCAGCCCGGATTCGACGGGAGCGGAAGTGGTCGCGGGGGCCATGGGAGCAGTGGTTCCCGCCGAGGCGTAGCCAGCCACGAGGGCGGAGGCAGCGGCCAGGGCGCCGACGTATTTGGTGTGTTTGCGCATCTTGGTATTGGTTGTTCGGTTGCTGCAGACCTCTGAATTCCAGGTATTTACAAGGTTTTCAAAAGTCATCGGCGAAAGACAGCCCACGTGCCAATTGGTCGCCGGACGCCGTTCATCGGTTGTTTCCTTAAGAAATCCGAAAGAGTTTGTCCAGAGAAAAGAACGGGAGCCGTCTTGGCCGGGGGATTCGTTAGATTGCCCCCAGTTTTCTGGCAAGAGCGAAAACCGCCTTTCCCGGCCAGGGCCCCTACATTAGGGAGAGGAGTTTTTCGAGGTAGGCCTCGTCTTGGGCGGCGCGGAGTTCCCGCTTGGGCAGGCTCTTGGGCTTCTTGCCTTCGGCGGGCATCCGGTTGTGGGCGTTGAGC
>Ga0247843_1004443_pt1 | contig 21001 bp, 16 predicted proteins | sample LaCruzMarch2017__FD_192420 | JGI IMG/M metagenome (GOLD analysis project Ga0247843, IMG submission 192420) | Freshwater microbial communities from meromictic Lake La Cruz, Castile-La Mancha, Spain - LaCruzMarch2017_8m | ecosystem: Environmental > Aquatic > Freshwater > Lake | place: Spain...
ACGGGTTTTATGGCGAGGAAGCTTGCGCTATTAGTCGTTACATAGGTTTAAGTGATAAGATATCATCATTCGGTATTTATGAATTTGACAATAGTTTAGATGATAATCAGCGAGCAACATCGTTACTTGGCCAGATGCTCTGGTATTTTTGTTGGGGAGTGGCTAACCGAAAGAGCGATTATCCATTTACGGATAAATCGGAAAATCTAAAGTATACGGTTTCAATTGAAAATGGACAATATGATATAGTCTTCTATAAAAGTCCGCGAAGTGATAGGTGGTGGATGGAAGTTCCATACCCATCCTTAAAGGGCGAAAAGTATGAACGACACTTTATGATACCCTGCTCATACGCTGATTATACATTAGCTTGTTCCAACGAAATACCTGATCGTTGGTGGCAGACATATCAAAAATTGGGATAGCTTGAATATTTCAGGAATTTGTACATCTTTGCAAGCGAGTTGTTTTTTTTTCGAAAGGAAAAATCAACAATCAATGTGAACTGAATTTTTATTTACTTAGCCGCTTCTTAACAGTCTCGGCAAACGCCTGAATAATTTAAGCAAGGAACCCGAACAAGCACTCATGAAAAGGATATTTACTGCTGTTGCCTCTCTCCCTCTGTTGTTTATTGGCCTAAAAGCCCAAGCTCAGCAGGACCCACAGTTTACACAAAACATGTTCAATCGTTTGTACACTAATGCTGGTTATGCTGGTACTAGCGATGGGATTTGTGCTACCGCCCTTCACAGGCAGCAGTGGGTTGGCTTTGATGGACGTCCAGTTTCCACAATAATCAACGTAGATGGAACTGTTAAGGCGCTTCATGGAGGGATTGGTTTGTCAATTTTGTCCGATAAATTGGGTGCTCAATACTCTGGTGGGGTTAAACTTTCCTACTCATTCCATTTGAAACTAGGAGGAGGTACTTTAGGTATTGGTGTAGAAGGAGGTATTCTGTTCAATACGTTAGATGGTTCCAAATTGACCCCTATTCAAACTGGTGATCAAAATATTATATCATCTAATCAAGATGGAGTAGCGCCAGATTTAGGTTTTGGAGTGTATTACACTAATGATAAACTTTATGCAGGTATTGCTGCGAATCACCTTATTGGTCCAACGTTGGAATATGCCGATGGAGGAACTGTAAGTGAAGTTACTGTAGCGCGTCACTACTATGCTATGGCAGGTTATACTTGGGATGTATCTCCGAGTTTTGCACTTAAGCCGTCTGTGTTTGTTAAAACAGACGCTGCTTCCGCGCAGTTTGATTTGAACGTTAATGTGATGTGGAAAAACATGGTTTGGGCAGGAGCTTCATACAGAATTGATGATGCCGTAGCAATTTTGGCTGGGGTTCAGTTGTATGATTTTCGTCTAGGTTATTCTTATGATATTACAACATCTGGATTGAATGGTTACAGTAATGGTAGCCATGAAATAATGCTTGGCTATTGCTACAAGCTTAAGTCACCTGTGGTTAATCAACGCTACAGAAACGTTCGTTTCCTATAAATTTTCATCCCCACTGCAACATTTGAACAATTTTTCCGTTCAAGCATGGCCAAGGTCGAAAAATCACTTTTCGGAATTACTTTGAGCGGTGTCGGTAATGGAACAGTTTATTCAAAAGATGTTAACCAATATGGCGGACTCTAATTTCGGGTTCTCCTTTTAAAAACAACTGCCATGAGAAAAATGCTTTATATGGGACTTCTTGTCCTAATAGGCTTCAGCTTTTTTGGCTGCGGTGGAGGTAGTAGAGGCCAGTTAGTTGGCGTTCAAGGCCGGGAGGAATGGTATATGGATGATCCATTTGGAATGTTGTTTATCCCAATGGGAAGCTACAACATGGGGCCCAGCGACCAAGATGTGCCATATGCAGTAACTGCTCAAGCTAAAACAGTTTCTGTTCAGGCTTTCTATATGGATGAAACAGAAATCACCAATAACGAATATCGTCAGTTCGTTAATCACGTGCGTGATTCTATTGCTCACCTATTATTGGGTGAGGATCATATTCTAGAAGAAGGAGAATATGGTGAGAGAATCAATTGGGAGGAAGAAATTGAATATGATGATGAAGAGGTAATGGAAGTTTTGGAAGAAATGTACCTTCCTGAGCACGAACGCTTCTACAAACGCAGAGAGATTGATACTCGAAAACTAAATTTTGAATATTTCTGGATTGATTTAAAAGAGGCGGCTCGTAAAGAGAATCGTGAGCAGGGAATGAAGGATAGGTCTGTATTTATAAAGAAGGATATACTTAATGTGTATCCAGATACCTTGGCATGGATTCATGACTTCACATATTCGTTCAATGAACCAATGACTCAGATGTATTTTTGGCATCCAGCTTATGATGATTATCCTGTAGTTGGAGTTTCTTGGAAGCAAGCTAGGGCTTTTTGCATCTGGAGAACTCAGTTGTTGGATAGTTATATGGATGGGAATGATGAGGCTTATGTAAATGCCTTTAGACTTCCAACAGAATCTGAGTGGGAGTATGCATCACGTGGTGGATTGGCTTTACAAGCATATCCATGGGGTGGACCATATGTTCGTAATAGTAGAGGCTGTTTCCTCGCCAACTATAAACCACTTAGAGGTAATTATGTTGCTGATGGAGGTTTTCATACGGTCAAAGCATCACGTTATGCACCGAATGATTACGGTTTATACTGTATGGCTGGTAATGTTGCTGAGTGGACCAGTAACGCTTTTGATGAAAGTGCATACAGTTTTAATCATGACTTAAATCCTGATTATTCCTATGAGGCTAAAGATTCTGATCCGCCTTCTCTGAAAAGAAAAGTTATCCGCGGTGGTTCATGGAAGGATATAGGATATTACTTGCAGGCAGGTACACGAACCTACGAGTATCAAGATACAGCAAAATGTTACGTGGGCTTTAGAACCGTTATGACCTTCTTAGGTCGTGATAAGACAGACGATTAATTCTTAATTTTTACAGCTAATTTAAATTTTAACAACTAAACAAAACCAATAATCATGCACGGGAAGAAGTGGAAAAATTTTATGGCAAAACTTTATGGTTTTGGCGCTGCAGTCGTAATCATTGGAGCGATGTTTAAGATTCAACATTGGCCAGGTGCTGGACCTATGTTGGTGGTAGGGCTTTCTGTTGAAGCCGTCATCTTCTTCTTTTCCGCGTTTGAAAAACCACATGAAGATCCAGATTGGAGTTTGGTTTACCCAGAATTGGCTGGACTACCTGGAGAAGGTGGTGGTCATGGTGGAGGTAACGGGGGTGGTGGAAAAGGTTCTTCTGCATCTCAAGAGTTAGATAAAATGTTGGAGGATGCTAAGATTGGCCCAGAGCTTATTGAGAGTTTGGGAAATAATCTTCGTTCACTTGGTGATAATGTTAGTAAGATGTCAGTTATTACAGATGCATCTGTGGCCACTGAAGCTTATGTCGAAAATGTCAAGAAGGCTGCCAACACTGTTGGTTCATTATCAGACGCTTACATTAAAGCATCAGCTTCAATTGGAGCTTTGGTTGTTGAGTCTGGGGAGGGTGTGTCGTTTGGTGATGAAATGCAAAAGTTGGGCAGTAACCTAACCCAATTAAATTCACAGTACGCTTTGCAACTTCAAGGTACCAAAGAGTTTTTATCTGCCTCTAGCCAACTATACGGAGGCATGGGTGAATTGATGGGAACCCTGAATGAATCTGTTGATGATGCTAAGAAGTACAAGGAAGAGGTGGCCTTGCTTGCAAGAAATATTAGTTCGTTGAATACTGTATACGGCAATATGTTGTCGGCAATGAATCGTTCTCAGGGATAGATTTCAGTCTCAATCGTTATAGCAAATAGGTTTAATAGAAAAAAATGGCAGGAGGAAAAGAAACCCCTAGGCAGAAAATGATTGGGATGATGTACTTGGTACTCACCGCATTACTTGCGATGAATGTGTCCAAAGAAGTTCTGAATTCGTTTATCTTGATTAATGATAGCTTGGTGGTTACCAATAGAAATTTTGAGGGTAAAAATGTTTCGCAATACGACTCTTTCAAGGCTGCGCTTCTTAATGACAGGAAAAAAGTAGAACCTTGGTACAACAAGGCAATAGAAGTCAAAACTGCAGCAGATTCTCTGGTTAATCATATTGAGAGTTTAAAGCAATACCTTATTATTGGAACTGACAAGTTGGATTCTGTTGAAGTTAACGGGCTGTTGGCTAATTTTAAGAATGCTACTACGGAGGATCAGAGAAAGGCTGCTGCTGTAATTGTTGATTCTATTTTCTCCTTGCGTAATGTGAGTAGTAAGGATAATTACGACATCCCAACTAATATTATGATTGGGGGGGATGAGGGCAATCCTAAGAAAGGTAGGTATACTGCCGAAGAGCTGAAATCATTCTTAGATTCGTACAGAGATCGTTTGATTGCTAAAGTTGACCCAAAAAAGGGGCAGTCAATTATTAATGCGCTTACTATGAATTTCAATACTGATACGACTTTTAAAATCAGTGATAGTGAGGTTCAAAATTGGCAGCTTGCAAATTTCTACCATATACCACTGGCTGCTGTAATTACTAATTTGACGAAGATTCAGACGGACGTTAGAAATGCTGAGTCTGATGTTGTAAAGTATTTGTTTAGAGAAGTTGATGCAAGTGACTTTAAGTTCGATACGTTAGCGGCCAAAGTAATTGCTCCAAGCGTTGTGTTCTTTGGTGATGAGTATAAGGCTGAAATTTTTGTTGCTGCATTTAGTACCACTCAGAATCCAACAGTTATGCTTGGTCGTGTGGATACAACGCGTAATGTAATTGTAGGAGGAGTGGATTCTTCCTCGGTAAAAGTGGATAAGGGAGTTGGAATTTATTCATTACGTGCTACCGCAGAGGGTTTGAAAGAATACAGTGGTATCATACGTGTTAAAGCTCCATCTGGTCAGGATTTGAACTATCCTTTCAAAGCCGAGTATATGGTTATGAAAACAGGTGTGGTTGTTTCGCCTACTAAGATGAACGTGTTGTATCGTGGGGTGAAGAATCCTGTTTCAATTGCAGTTCCTGGGATATCTCCTGAGAATGTAATTGCCTCTTTGGAGGGTGGTAAATTAACTCCTGATTCTAAGCTTGGTAAGGGAAATTTTATAGCTGAAGTAACTACCGGTTCGACAGCAAAGGTTAAAGTTTCTGCTAAGGTTGATGGGAAGACTCGGCCTATGGGTGATTTTGAGTTCCGCGTTAAGGATGTTCCTGATCCGGTGGGCAAAATTGCTGGTCAGAAAGAAGGTTTAATTTCTGCTAATAAGTTGGCGGCATCTCCGACAATTATCCCGAAAATGGAGGGTTTTGATTTTGAGTTATATTTTAAAACTACGAAATTTGAATTAGTTTTTCAAGTAGGAACCGATTTGATAACTAAGCCTATTGTCGGAAGTGCTATACCCGCAAATGATTTGGAGCAGATTAAAAGACTAAAGAAAGGGTCGCGTGTTTTTATTGAAAATATTACTTGTATAATGTTGGATGATAATGGGCAACCAGCTACTGGTGTAAATCCTAGAAAATTAGCACCTATTAATTTGAAGCTTGAATAATTTAACTCTAAGGCCATGAAAACCATAGTCATTGCGGTTTCAGTTTTGTTGGGTGTTGTGTTGGTTTCGGAAAACCATGTTAAGGCGCAAAATGTGTTGGATGGTGTTTATGTAAAGGAACATTACCCAACTCGAAAGGTAGTTCCTTACACACATCTTCGGGAAGCTGATGTAATGTGGGCTACGCGTATTTGGAGAAAGTTGGATCTTCGGGAGAAGATTAATCATCCTCTGTATTACCCAACAGAAGCCATTAAGAATCGTAGAAGTTTGGCTCAAGTCATAGTTGAAGCCGTGCAGGAAGGAAGTCTTACAGCTTATGATCCATTGGATGATGAGTTTACTATAACACTAACTAAAGCTGAAATTGAGCGTAAGTTGAGTTATGTGGATACGCAGTACATTGAGAGTCCTGATCCTCCTTATGATTTAGTCATGAACGTTATTCCTGAGGAATTTGATCCATCAACAGTTAAGGAATTTAGGGTTAAGGAAGATTGGTTTTTTGATCGTCAGCGGTCTGTATTGGATGTAAGAATTATAGGAATTCAGCCAGTCACTGAAAAAATTGATAAAACTACTGGGGAAGTACGTGGTACGGAACCGATGTTTTGGGTGTACTTCCCTGAGGCTCGGAATATTTTTGCTAGTGCTGAAGTGTTCAATCGTCAAAATGATGCTGAACGTAAAACTATGGAAGATATTTTTTGGAAGCGGATGTTCGGCTCTTATATCTATAAGGAAAAGAACGTTTACGACAGGTCTATTGGGGAGTATATGCTTAATGGATTAGATCAGTTGTTGGAAGCTGAGAGAATTAAGGAGAACATATTTATACTCGAGCACGATTTGTGGGAGTATTAATATTTAGAGTATGAATAATGAAAAAGCCATGCATAAACTATGTATGGCTTTTTTGTTGGCTTGAATTTGTACTGTTCTATTTCAACGTGATTTAACTCCCTACTTACTGATATTAAATTTGTTGGGTATATGGATTTGACTTTAGAGAATATCTTGGTTTATCTCTGAAATTGGCGTGCTTTAGTTTGATCGAATAGCCTCCACGGGGCTTAGCTTGGAAGCTAGATAAGCTGGAACTATACCAGCGATTAATCCTATAATAACCGATATGGATATTCCCTTAACTATATTGGCGACAGTAAGATATAGATTCACATCGAAAACATAGGAGGCAATCAGTGTAAGTAGATAGACTATGAGAAGCCCGGCAATCCCACCAATAAGACTAAGGAATATTGCTTCAGAAAGAAATTCTAACATAATAAACCAGTTTTTTGCACCTAAAGATTTTTCAATACCTATTAGATGCGTTCTTTCCTTAACGGAGACGAACATAATATTAGCGATACCAAATCCTCCTACTAAAATTGAAAATCCCCCTATTATGCCTCCAGCAACGTTCAGCATTGTGAACAGGCTTGACAATGATTTGGAGAGCACACTTACTTCATTGAGCGCGAAATTATCTTCAGCAAGGGGTTTTAATCTTCGTAGTGTTCGCATAATGCCTTGTAGCTCGTCCATGAGTTGTTCAGCTCCTACACCTTGTTTTCCACAAACCATTACCATTGGTCCTGATTCATTGCCATCAACTTTTATAAGTTGTCTTGCGTAATTTACGGGCATTAGGAGTTGATTGTCTAAGCTGTTTCCGAAAATGCTTTCTCCTTCAACATCAAATACACCAATTACAGTGACTTTCCTACCAAAAACTTTTACAGACTTACCCACTGGATTTTTCTTTCCGAATAATCCTTGGGAAATAGCCATTCCTATAACACATACATTTTTGCCAGAATTTGACTCTAGGAGCGTGAAATAGCGTCCTGAGGCAATATCAAATGATTTAATTTTATCAAAGTCGTGCGTGACAGCAACTACATTTACATTTTCTACTACGTTCGAACCGTGTTCTACCGTTTTGCTGGTGGAGGCTTGAAAAACTACAGCTTCGGCTGCTTTACTTCTCCGCTGAATTTCTTTGAATTCGTCTAGAGTTGGTTGAGGCCGCTGCCAATATTTCCACCACGTGTAATCTGTACCAGTAGCCCACGGCCATTTTTGCACGTAAATAGTATTATCACCTAACGATTGCACATTCTCACGAATATTGCGCTCTAAGGAGTCAACTAAAGTGAAAACAGAAATTATCGCTAAAATGCCGATTGAAATTCCCAATAGGGAAAGAATGGTCCGAAGTTTATTAACCACCAAAGCATTCCATGCCATCCGAATGCTTTCATTCAATAGTTTGAGATAGACGGCCATTAATGTTAAAAACTATGGAAGAATTAGTGCGAATGTTAGGTGGTAAAGGTAGACTACGGGAAGTGAAAGGGCTACTTTTGTAGAAATCAAAAAGACCTAAATTTTGAGATTTTTGCTAAGACTTAGGAATGTTGGATTTTGATTCAAAAGGATATACTAATTTAAAGTAGAAATAGATAATGAGTGGTTCCGTAGGAATTCAGAATGCTTTAATTTCTGTTTATCACAAAGAAGGTTTAGAGCCGATTGTGAAACAATTGGTGAAGTACGGAGTGAGTATTTATTCTACTGGAGGAACACAAACCTATTTGGAGGAACTTGGCGCAAAGGTGCTGAAGGTTGAGGAATTAACTGGTTATCCAAGCATTTTAGGTGGAAGAGTTAAGACCCTGCATCCAAAAGTATTTGGTGGAATTTTAGCTAGACGTGACAATCAAGGAGATATTGCACAATTGAAAGAATATGCTATCCCTCCTTTGGATTTGGTAATCGTTGATTTATATCCATTCGAAGATACGGTTGCTTCTGGCGCTTCTGAAGAGGATATAATTGAAAAGATTGATATCGGTGGCATATCGTTGATTCGAGCTGCGGCTAAAAATTTCAAGGACGTTGTAATTGTAGCTTCTAAGAATGATTATGATGCATTGAATCAGTTGTTAAGCGAAGGCAATAGTTCAAACCTTAATCAGCGAAAATCTTTTGCTGCAGCTGCTTTTGGTGTTTCATCTCACTATGATTCTGCCATTCACAAGTACTTTAATGGTGGTGGATTCGCGCATCAGGAAAAGGTGACAAAAGTGTTGCGCTATGGCGAGAATCCTCATCAACAGGGATTTTTTCATGGAGATTTAGATGCGTTGTTTGAGCAAATTCACGGGAAGGAACTCAGCTATAATAATTTGCTGGATGTAGATGCAGCCGTGCATCTTATTGCAGATTTTGATGAGCCCACTTTTGCAATCTTAAAGCACAATAATGCTTGTGGTTTGGCTAGTAGAGCAACTTTGGAAGAGGCGTATAAAGCGGCATTTGCTGGCGATCCTGTTTCGGCTTTTGGTGGAGTATTGGTGGCAAATAGAGAAATTGATTCATCCACGGCTTTTGAAATGACTGAGCTCTTTTTTGAGGTTGTTATAGCCCCTTCCTTTACTACGGAAGCGCTTGATATTCTTAAACAAAAGAAAAATCGGGTTATCCTGATTCAAAAGATTGTTGCTTTTCCGGATAGACAATTCCGCTCTTTATTAAACGGAGTTTTGGAGCAAGATCGCGACTTAAGTACGCAATCGAGTGGTGATTTTGAACCTGTCACTAATGAAGTTCCGACTTCCAAAGAAATTGAAGACTTGATTTTTGCGAATAAATTGGTTAAGCATACCAAGTCGAATACGATTGTTCTTGCAAAGGATAAGCAATTATTGGCCAGTGGTTGCGGTATGACATCTCGAGTAGATGCACTTCAATTTGCAATAACTAAGGCAAATGCCTTTGGATTCGATTTGAAAAATGCTGTTATGGCATCAGATGCCTTTTTCCCTTTTCCAGACTGTGTTGAAATAGCGGGAAATGTTGGCGTTCGGGCGGTGGTTCAACCGGGAGGTTCAATACGCGACAGGGATTCTATTGACTATTGTAATTCTCATGGAATGGCTATGGTAGTTACTGGAGTCAGACATTTTAAGCATTAATTTCTGTGAAAAAAGATTATTTATTGGATGGGTCTTTTAAGGCGAAGTCCAAGTACCTTTGGACACTAAGCATTTACTTTTTAGCAACTTTAACTCATCGTTATGGGTCTGTTTAACTTCTTCCGACAGGACATTGCCATTGACCTAGGCACGGCCAATACTCTGATTATTTTTAATGATAAAATAGTTGTGGATGAACCGTCTATTGTGGCCAGAGATATTCAAACTGGTAAAATTGTCGCCATTGGGAAAAAGGCCCAGCAAATGCACGGCAAGACACATAAAAACATTGAAACTATTCGTCCACTTAAGGATGGCGTAATTGCCGATTTTGAGGCCGCGGAGCAAATGATTAAAGGATTTATTAAAATGATAAATCCAGGAAAACGGCATTTCTTTCCTCCGCATATTCGCATGGTAATTTGCATCCCATCTGGTATAACGGAGGTTGAAAAACGCGCTGTACGTGACTCGGCAGAACATGCTGGTGCGCGTGAACCATATTTGATTCAAGAACCAATGGCTGCTGCTATTGGAATTGGTATTGATGTAGAAGAGCCAATGGGCAATATGATTATTGACATTGGCGGTGGAACAAGTGAAATCGCGGTAATCGCTTTGGGTGGTATTGTTTGTGATCGTTCTATTCGTACTGCTGGCGATGATTTTACTGCTGATATCGAGGATTACATGCGTAGGCAACACAATATCTTAATTGGTGAGCGGTCTGCTGAGCGTATTAAAATTGAGGTGGGAGCGGCTATCACCGAACTAGACAACCCACCACCTGATTATGCCGTTCACGGTCGTGATTTGATGACGGGTATTCCTAAGGAAATCACGGTTTCGTATCAAGAGGTTGCACATGCTTTGGATAAATCGATAACGAAAATCGAAACAGCTATTTTGAATGCGCTAGAAATGACCCCACCGGAACTTTCGGCTGATATTTACCGTACAGGTTTGTATTTGGCTGGAGGTGGTTCTATGCTTCGCGGTTTGGACAAACGCATTAGTCTAAAAACAAAGTTACCTGTGCATATTGCTGAAGATCCATTACGTGCAGTGGCACGGGGCACTGGAATTGCACTTAAAAATGTGGATCGTTTTCCATTCTTGATGAAGTAGTATTAGAAGTCAGGGAATTAAAATAAAAAGGCCGCTCTGATTGGTGTCAGCGCGGCCTTTTATTTGGATGTGTTTTTGAATCCTGTGGTTTTTGAAATAGAAAAGGCTCCCAAGAGAGAGCCTTTTTCAATTTATAGTTTGTAGAATTCTTAGTTTTTAACTACACGCTGAACTCCAAGACTAATTCCATCTTTTTGAAATTCCATGAGATAGATTCCTGAAGGAATTTCGATTAAAGAGATATTCATGCGTTGTAATCCAGTAGTTGAAATGGATTTCACTGCCTGACCAAGCGTGTTGCGAAGAGTAATTCCGTCAAGTGCATCTGCAGTTCCAAGATTAACGTTGATGTCGCCAACTGTTGGATTAGGGTATACTGAAACACCATTCTCAATCAACCAATCTGAGCCAATACTTTGAGGTGGAATTGCCGAATTTACAGTGTTAATCATTTGAGTCAAATTCTGATCCCATATATCAGCAATAATCTCACGGTCATTTGGCCGGATTACGTTAATCGTTGGAAAACCCAAAGGCCAATAAACATTTCCATTCAACGAAAGAGGCGACTCATTCACAATAGGATGGTTGGTTCCTGTAATCCAATCGCCCTGAGTATCGTTCCCAGTTCCTTCCAAATCGGCCATAGTGGTTGTTGCATCGGCCTCATAAAAAATTACGCGAATTTCATTGGTTCCATTAGGTCCTTTTGCCGTATTCAAATCATTTAAATAATCTTGATTGTGTACACCCCAACATGTGCCGCACCAGGTGGCAGAAGCATCAAGCACAACTACGTAGCCTGCATCGAGAATTTCATACAAATGATGCGTGTTTCCTTCAATGTCAGTAACAGTGAAGTCATGGGCTGTTCCAAGTTGAGAAAAGCCAGTAGTAGCCGAAAACATAGCGGCCGAAATAAAGAGTAATGATTTTTTCATGTGAGTTAGGTTATGGTTAACAAGTCTCAAATGTAAATGATGATTTTCGTGGAGACATGACCGTTGTTAAGATAATTTTGCCAAACGTCTAACTGCCACCGTTTTTTCAGATAATTCTACAATTCTCACATGCAAGAGACTATTTTGATACTTGATTTTGGTTCACAATACACGCAGCTGATAGCCAGAAGAGTGCGTGAACTAAATGTTTATTGTGAAATTCATCCATTCAATAAACCACCGCAATTGGGTGCGCAAATCAAAGGTGTAATCCTTTCTGGCAGTCCATGTTCTGTTCGCGATGCAAATGCGCTTATTCCGGATTTGAGTGCTATTCGTGGAAAATTGCCGCTTTTGGGTGTTTGCTACGGAGCGCAATACTTGGCATTTGCCAATGGAGGAAATGTTGAGGCGTCCAACACCAGAGAGTATGGTCGTTCTGAGCTCAATTTTGTGAATCACGATAATCGTTTGCTCAAAGGTGTGCCAAGTAGTTCGCAAGTATGGATGTCACATGGAGATACCATCACAGCATTGCCTTCCAACGCATCAATTATTGGAAGTACAACTGATGTGAAAGTTGCTGCATTCCAGTTCTTGGATGAGGAAACTTACGGAATTCAGTTCCATCCTGAAGTAACCCATTCCGTTGATGGATTAACTCTGTTACGCAATTTTGTGGTTGGAATTTGTGGGTGCAAACAAGACCACACACCTGATTCATTCATAGAAAGCACTGTTTCGCAATTGAAACAAGAGCTCGGAAATGATCGCGTTGTTCTAGGTCTCTCTGGCGGAGTGGATAGCAGTGTGGCGGCTATGTTGCTTGCCAAAGCTATTGGTTCTAACCTCTATTGCATTTTTGTAGATAACGGTTTGCTTCGTAAAAATGAGTTTGAAACGGTTTTGGAAACATATCAAGGCCTTGGTTTGAACGTGAAGGGAGTAGATGCGAAAAAGCACTTTCTTGATGAATTGAAAGGAGAATCCGATCCAGAAACAAAGCGCAAAATAATTGGTCGTGTGTTTATTGAAGTTTTTGATCGAGAAGCACATGCCATTCAAGATGTGAAATGGTTAGCGCAAGGCACCATTTATCCCGACATCATCGAATCAGTTTCAGTAAAAGGTCCATCGGCTACAATCAAGAGCCATCATAATGTAGGTGGATTGCCCGATTTTATGAAATTAAAGGTTGTGGAACCGTTAAAAACGTTGTTTAAAGATGAAGTTCGCGAAGTGGGCAAACATCTTGGATTGCCCGACCGTTTGTTAGGAAGGCATCCGTTTCCTGGGCCAGGCCTTGCTATTCGAATTTTGGGCGATATCACTGAGGAAAAAGTGCGCATTTTGCAAGAAGTGGATCACATTTTCATTTCCGCGCTGCGTGAATTCGATTTGTATGATTCGGTTTGGCAGGCAGGAGCCATCTTCCTTCCTGTAAATAGTGTGGGCGTTATGGGCGATGAGCGCACCTATGAAAATGCAGTTTGTCTCCGTGCTGTTTCCTCTCGCGATGGAATGACAGCCGATTGGTGCCACTTGCCATACGAGTTTCTCGGAACCGTCAGCAATCGCATCATCAATAAGGTGAAAGGAATCAATCGGGTGGTGTATGATATTTCTTCAAAACCGCCTGCTACTATAGAGTGGGAATAATAGTTGCTACTCTGATTGTCGCTCAATCTCGAAACATTACCTTCAACCGCTGATTTAGTGCATTTGTATGTTCTAAATTTTAATAGAATGAGGAAATTACTCTATCTTTTTTTGTGGATTCTTCCCTTTGCAACAATTGCTCAGGAAGGCTCGGTGCTGCGTTCAGATAGCCTTGTTCGAGTAGATGGAGAGGACTTCCTGATTCATCAAATTGCCCCAAAACAAACGCTCTTTTCCATTGCTAAGGAATATGGCATGACGTTGAGTCGATTGGTTTTTAGCAATCCAGGTGTTTTGGAAGGAATACAACCAGGCCAGTTTATAAGAATTCCAAAAACGTACTTAGATGAAAATCTTAATGTAAAACCTACAGAATCGTTGCAGGCCGATGGTGAGTATGTGCTGTATGAAGTGCCATCAAAAATGACGCTTTATTCGGTAGCCAAAGAGCATAATACTACCGTCACTGCTTTGATGGATGCCAATCCTTCATTGGTGGATGGGTTGAAAGTGGGAAGCACTATCCGAATTCCAGTAGCACGTCTTATTTCTCCTGAACAAAAAGGCAGTATGGAAATGGAGCGCAGAGAAGCGCAGGTGATTTCTGAGCCTGCTAAAATTCGACCTTCGGCTTCTGGCGCTTTCAATGTATGTGTGTTATTGGATTTCTATTTGAATGAGAATGACTCGATTTTTACAGGACAGCCGCAACGTAAGCCAGAAGTTTACAGTCGTTCGGAAATGGCGTTGCAGTTTTACGAAGGCTTGCTCATTGCGGTAGATTCCATTCGTGTTTTGGGCATCGATGTGCGCCTTCGTGTTTTTGACACGCAAAACAGCGAAACTCGCGTTCAAAGCATTATTGAAAAGGGCGATTTGAAAGGCTCAGACCTAATTGTAGGACCTTTTTACAGCGGTACCTTCAAGCTAGTATCGGCCTACGCAAAAGAGTTGGGTGTTCCTTTGGTTTCTCCAACCATACAAGGAAATCAGATTATTCAGGATAATCCTTTAGTATTTAAGATTATCCCAACGGAGGACCAAATGATGGTGGCGTTGGGTAAGTATCTTTCAAAATTCAAGGGTACTAATAATGTAGTGATGCATTATGGTAAGCCTGAGGAACAAGCGCTGATGTGGAGTTTTCGTAAAGGTTTAGATTCTGGAACTCCTGGGAATCGTCCTTCGTTTCCAAATGTAGATGCCAGCAAAGGCTTGCGCGATTCAGTGTTTCAACGGCTATCATCCACATTGCCAAACCATCTCGTTATACTAACCAAGCAAGAGGCTAGGGTTGCCTCGTTGGCACGAACGGTAAGTACGTGGGGCGAAAAAATGAACATCACTGTCTACGGTCTTTCAGACTGGCCTGATTTCCGAAATGTGGAAATGGATTATTTCGATAAAATGAAATTGCATGTGCCTGAGCCGTTTCGTGTGGACTATGAAGACGAGGCCACACAACGCTTCATTTTAGAATTCAGAAACCGTTATTCAACAGAACCAAATACGTTTGCCTATCGTGGGTTTGATATTGGAATCCATTTTTTGCGCGCCTTGCCAGGAATTCGAAAAGAAGGTGCAGCTCACATGCTAAAAGTGAAAGACCGCGGTCTACAATCTGACTTTGATTGGAAACAAGAATCGGGTCAAGGCTTCGAAAACGGAAGCCCGCGCATTGTGAATTATACAGGGCTTAAAGCAACATTCGAGCGTCCGTGAGTATTACTAAGCAAGAAATTATTGACGGATTTAGGGCGCTACAACTCCGAATAACCAGTCAATTGGAAGCTGAGGATGGAGTAGGTCATTTTCGAGAAGATGCGTGGGAGCGACCCGGTGGTGGTGGAGGCTTTTCGCGCATAATAGAAGCTGGTGCTGTTATAGAGAAAGGAGGAGTGAATTTCTCGGCAGTTCATGGTCATCTTCCAGAAAATATTACCAAAGATTTGGGAGTTGATGACGCTGCATTTTTGGCCACAGGAGTCAGTATTGTAATCCATCCAAATAGTCCGATGGTGCCAATCATCCACATGAATGTGCGCTATTTCGAGATGGAAAATGGAACATGGTGGTTTGGTGGTGGCATTGATCTTACCCCGCATTATGTAGTTGCCGATGATGCGCAGTTCTTTCATGCGGCTTTGAAAACCACTTGTGATAAAACAGATGGGGCATTTTATCCAAAATTTAAGCAGTGGGCTGATGATTATTTCTATATCAAACATCGCAAGGAAACGCGCGGAATTGGCGGTATTTTCTTCGATAGATTGAACAGCGAAAGTGGCTACACCAAGCAAGAACTTTGGGATTTTGTGCTAGCTGTTGGTGATACATTTGCCCCAACGTATCGGGCCTTGATGGCACGCCATAAAGAAGAAGTATTTACCGATGCCCAACGCCAATGGCAGTTATTGCGCAGAGGTCGTTATGTGGAATTCAATTTGGTGTACGACAAAGGCACCAAATTTGGGCTCGATACTGATGGTCGCATCGAGAGCATTTTGATGAGTTTGCCAACCCTAGCTTCGTGGGTATACGACCACAAAGTGGAACCCAATTCAGAAGAAGAAAAGACCTTATCCCTGTTACAAAAAGGAGTGAATTGGGTTGATTAGAATCCCCGAACAGGTGGAATCCATTTCAATTACATTTTAATTATTTTCCCGTCTTCCATTTCAATAATGCGATTGGTTCGGGCAGCAAATTCATTGTCGTGGGTTACAATCAGAAGTGATTGCCCAAATTCCTGAGCCAATTGCTGAAATATACCGAATACGATATCACTGTTCTTTTTGTCTAGATTGCCCGTGGGTTCATCACCCATAATTATCAGGGGGTCATTGATTAAGGCACGGGCAATGGCCACCCGCTGTTTCTGCCCGCCAGACAATTGATTGGGAGTTTTTCGAGCCTCACTCTCAATACCCAAAAGTTTGAGTTTTTCCATTGCTCGATGTTCTACTTCTTTGTCGCTGTATTTTCCAAGTTTCAATCCAGGAAGCATCACATTTTTTAGAACTGAAAACTCGTTGAGGAGATAATGGAACTGAAATACAAATCCAATTTTCTCGTTGCGCACACGTGCCAATTCACCTTCTTTTTTGCCTTTCATGCTGACGCCATCTATGAGCAATTCGCCATCATAGTCAGTATCCATAGTAGATAGAATGTAGAGCAAAGTCGATTTTCCGCAACCTGATTTCCCAATCACCGACACAAACTCGCCTTTGTTTATAGCGAAGTTTATATCCTTAAGAACTTGCACCGTTACAGGGTCGTGAAAAGACTTCGAAACCTGAACAGCTTCCAATACTTTGCCTTCCATCATTTGCCGCGTATGGTAATCACTGGGTCTATTTTACTTGCCTTGCGCGAAGGAAAATATCCTGCCATATAGGTGGTGATAATTGAGAAAATGCCTCCAATTATGTAGAAGTTGGGATTGTAGTTGATAGGATATGTTTTTATGGTAGGAAGTGCTGCGGTAACGAATGGCACTTGGTCGATTATGGCCGAAACCGCTAAGCCCCCAAGAATGCCTAAGGTTCCACCAAACAGTCCAATGCTGAGAGCAATTACTATGAAGATTGCGTTTACGTCATTGCCAGAAAATCCAGTGGCTTTTAGAATAGCAATCGAATCCATTTTATCGTAAATCATCATGTTGAGAATATTGTAGATTCCAAATCCTGCAACAATCAAGAGGGTGATTCCTACTGCGTAGGAAATAAGAGTTCGAACAAAACTTCCTGTTTCAAATTGAGAATTTGCCGTTTGAATATCTAACGCTTCCACGTCAAATAGCTTTCCGTATTGCTTTGCAAGCGCTGGTGCTTGGGTAATGTCTTTTAACTTGATTTGAATATCTGTAACGTATCCAGCCGATTCTCCAAGGAGTTTTTGGGCTGTTGCTATAGATGCGTAACTCTGCACTTTATCCACATCCTGAAGTCCCGACTGAAAAAAACCAACCACTTTTAGCGGCATTCTGTCGCCTTTGGCCGTAGTTACCTGAATCACATCTCCAATGTTAGCAAGCATTTTCTCAGCAGCTCCAATCCCAAGAATAATGCTGTTTGGGGTATTCTTCAAATCGACATAATTTCCAGAAACTACGTAATCGCTGAAGGTGAAAAGTTTATTCTCTGCATCAACCTCAATTCCGTTGATGACCCCCGTAAGGTCAATTGCGCCAACGTTGTAAAACACCTGAGCGGTAATTTTTGGAGCAATACCCAGCACACGAGTATCCGCGGAAAGAGCCTGCATTATTGCTCCACTATTCCGAATTTCTAATTGTTCATTTTTGGGTTTTACTGACCTAACAAAATTGTAGTGATTTTGAAAACTAAGCGCTTTATCAATTGGTTGAAATTTCGATGGTTGTATCTCGTTGTACAACCGAATATGAGGCGTTCGGTTAATGATAAGACCATCAAGCAAGTCGTTGAGGCCTGACATGAAGCTTAGCAAACCGATAAACATGGTAATGCTAAACGTAACTCCAATTGCCGCTACCAAAGTTTGTTTCCATCGCGCTAGCAACAGTGCTTTAGAAACACTCAGTATCAAACCTACCTTCATTCGGTGGGTTTTATCAGTTCATCTTGGGCAGTTATGCCAGAGAGAATCTCCACTTGTTTGTAGTCTTTTAAGCCCGTTACAACCTTCACAGTATCTCCGCTACTTTTTAATACGGTCGAATCGCTGAGCATGTATTCGCGTGGCACGAGTAGCGCATCATTCTTAGTTTGAAGTACAATATTGGCTTCAAAAGTCACATTGGGATAAAGCAAAGCAGGTTGTTTTACGAATTCGGCTTCCACCAAAAATGTTTTGCTTCGTTCGTTCATCATGGGATAGATGCGAGATACTTTGGCTTCAAACACTTGGTCTTTGTAGCTGTCTAATGTGACCAAAACAGGCAAGTCCTTTTTGATTTTGAAGATGTCGTTTTCATCCACTTGCATTTCGAGAAAGAACTGTTGTGCATCGCCAATAACGGCTAGTGCAGTTTGCGGGCTCACCATTTCGCCTTTCACTTTATACAAGCTATAAACCACTCCATCTACAGCGCTTTTAGGCATATAATCGCTTTCCATTTGGTTCGAAATGGCCAAGTTGTTTTGCGATTGCGATGAAGATAAATTGAGTTGGCGCTTGAGGTCGTTGTATTTAATAATAGCCGAACGATAGGCGCTTCCTGCGTTATCAAATGCCAATTGGCGCTGTTCCAACTGCACTTCTGAACCTATTTTTTGATCCCAGAGTTTTTGTTGTCGCACCAAAAGCACTGAATCATTTTCCATCTTGCTTTTTGCAAGCGCTATCAGTTGTTTGGCATCCGAAAGTTTATCTTCATTGGCTTTCAAATCGGCAAAAGATGCCGCAAGCTGAGCGTTATTCTTATTTAAACGCTGGGTTTCGTTTACAATAGAAAGGACGATAGTGCCTTTCTTAATGGTGTCGCCTTCCGAAACAAAGACTTCATTGATAATACCGCTAGCCGCAGCAAACACCTGATACTGATTTCTGCTTTTTATAAGTCCTGACGCATAAATGGATTCCGAGATAGAAGCCACTTTAGGTTTTGATTTTTCCTCATCCTTGCCGCAGGAAAAAAGGAACATTACCGCTACCAAATACAAGATACTTAACCGCATGCGAGCAAAGGTATCGGATGTATAGCGTGGAAAAATGATTAATAGCAGGAGTAATAGCGTATTGATGAATTATAAATTCGAGAGGGGTGGCTACAACCCCAAAAGAAATGGTTTAATTTGCCGTCTATCCTTCAACGAAGCGCTATAGCCCAACTTTACTTCTTTTCTTTCTGAATTGATACGTAACGGCCAATTTGAAACGGGCGATTGTCTCTGTAATTAACGACCTAGCCACCGACCAACGGGTGCATCGCCATTGCCTAACCTTGCAGGCAAAGGGCTACGATGTTGTGCTTATAGGTAGAGTGCATCACGGTAGCGCAACCTTGGCTGAACGCAGTTACACTATGTACCGCATGTGGTTGTTGGTAGATAAGGGCCCGCTTTTTTATGCATGGTTTAACATTGCCCTCTTTTTTCAGTTGCTCTTTCGCAGAGCCGATGTGTACTTCGCCAACGACCTCGATACGCTTTTGCCCAATTTCATCGTAAGTACCCTGAAGCGAAAACCACTTATTTACGATAGTCACGAATACTTTACTCAAGTGCCTGAGTTAGTAGATAGGCCACGGACACAAGCCATTTGGGCTACACTAGAAAAGGCGATTGTGCCGCGATTGAAGCATGCGTTTACGGTAAGTCCTGCTATTGCCGAAGCCTACCAGCAGCAGTATGGTGTAAAATTTCAAGTGCTACGAAATTTACCAGTGCTTCAAGAATTCAAAGAGGTTCAACCGGTTCAACCAGCCGTTATTCTATATCAAGGAGCGGTGAATGTGGGGCGAGGCGTTGATTTGGCCATTCGAGCTATGGCATTTGTTGACCAAGCAGTGCTTCATATAGCAGGAACTGGCGATGTGATTGAAGAAATGAAGCAGCTTTCGCGCGATTTGAAGTTGGAGAACCGTGTGGTATTTCTTGGCCGCATTCCTTTCGAGAAGCTTGCTGGTTTTACGCAAAGGGCATCTATCGGCATATCGATAGAGGAATCGCTAGGGCTCAATTATCAGTATGCATTACCGAATAAGCTATTTGATTACATCCATGCGCAGGTGCCAGTTTTGGTGGCCAATCTTCCAGCTATGGCCGATGTGGTTACTGAAAATGGGGTAGGGCAGATATTGGTTAGTCGAGAGCCAGAGCAAGTGGCAGCGCAGCTAGTAGGCATGCTTGATGCGGATAAACAACACGAATGGCGCGCCAATTGCCGCACTGCTGCCTTGCACTTAAATTGGCAGAAGGAGGTAACCGTTTTGGAACACCTGTTAGAAAGCTTTCATGAGTAAACACGTTCACCTTATCGCGTTCGATGTTCCGTATCCGGCCAACTATGGCGGTGTGATTGATGTGTTTTATAAGGTGAAGGCGCTGGCAGACATGGGCGTGAGCGTGCATTTACATTGCTTCGAATATGGACGTCCTCCCGCTAAGGAGCTGAAATCTATTTGCGCTAGCGTAAACTATTATAGGCGGCATACCACACGGAGCTACCTATTCAGACGGAAACCTTACATCGTGGTGACTCGGTCGTCCGATGCTTTGATGGCTAACCTGCTCAAAAACAATTATCCCATACTGTACGAAGGCTTGCATACCTGCCTTTCGTTAGACGATGAGCGCCTTATGCATCGCCACAAGGTGGTGCGAACACACAATATCGAACACGAATATTACCGCAACTTGGCGGATGTAGAGCGCAACCCATTCAAACGCTATTATTTCGGCAATGAAGCAGAGAAGTTGAAGCGCTTCGAGCGCATTTTATGCAATGCACAAGCGATAGCGGCCATATCACCAGCCGATGCCACATATCTGGATAAGCACTATCCCAACGTACATCATATTACAGCGTTTCATCCAAACACGGAGGTGCAATGCCGCGTTGGTAAAGGGGAGTATTGTTTGTATCACGGCAATTTGGACGTGGGTGAGAACAACGAAGCAGCGTTGTACCTAGTGCGAAAGATATTCAACACGCTGAAAGTTCCGCTGATTATTGCCGGAAGCAAACCTTCTGCGGAGTTGCAATCTGA